>ERZ1023255.31-NODE-31-length-50670-cov-16.039909_pt1 | contig 50670 bp, 44 predicted proteins | sample MGYA00380459_ERZ1023255 | MGnify/ENA primary metagenome ERZ1023255 (study PRJEB33173, sample SAMEA4830368) | metagenome | study: EMG produced TPA metagenomics assembly of the PRJEB25223 data set... | reverse complement strand
ATTTTGGTTTAGGTCGTTTACTAGAGCATAAACAAATTGATAAAATGATTAGCTCTTATGTAGGGGAAAATAAAATTTTTGAACAGCAACTTATTAGTGGAGAATTAGATGTTGAATTAACGCCCCAAGGAACGTTAGCTGAAAAATTACGTGCTGGTGGTGCAGGGATACCTGCTTTTTATACTAAGACAGGTGTTGGTACACAAATTGCTGAAGGTAAAGAAACACGCGATTTTGATGGAGAAACATATTTAATGGAACGCGCAATTAAAGGTGATTTTGGAATTGTAAAAGCGCAAAAAGCAGACACTTTTGGAAATCTTGTCTTTGAAAAGACAGCTCGAAACTTTAATCCGTTATGTGCAATGGCAGCTACAACAACAGTAGTTGAGGTAGAAGAATTAGTTGAAGTAGGTGAAATTGATCCGGATGAGGTGCATATGTCTGGTATCTATGTAGATTACATCTATTTGGGTTCACATTTTGAAAAAAGGATTGAGAAACGTACGTTTAAGGAGGTTAACCATGGATAAGCAATTACAACGTAAAAAGATTATTAAGCGTGCAGCGCAAGAAATTAAAAGTGATATGGTGATTAACTTAGGTATTGGTATGCCTACCTTAGTAGCAAATGAAATAAACGATCACGTAGAGAATGTTTATTTTCAATCGGAAAACGGATTGCTAGGTATCGGTCCATATCCTACAGAAGCAGAAATTGACCCAGACTTAATTAACGCAGGTAAGGAAACAGTAACGGCTGCAAAAGGCGCATCTTATTTTGATAATGCTGAATCGTTTGCCATGATTCGAGGAGGTCATATTGACTTAGCTATTCTTGGTGGTATGGAAGTTTCAGAATCAGGTGACTTAGCAAATTATATGATTCCTGGAAAGTTAGTAAAAGGAATGGGAGGGGCAATGGATTTAGTTGTCGGTGCACAAAAGGTTGTCGTTATTATGGATCATATGAATAAGCATGGAGTATCTAAGATTAAGACTCAATGCGAACTACCACTGACAGGTGCCGGTGTGGTGAATACATTGATTACTGATTTAGCTGTATTTAAATTTGAGAATGGTGTTATGAAACTTATTGAATTGCAACCTGATACGACGTTAGAGCAAGTAGAAGCTAGTACAGAGGCATATTTTGAAAATGAATTAAAGTAGGTGGAACAATTTTGGTAAAAGATAAAGTGACGATTATAACAGGCGCAGCTAGTGGTATAGGGTTAGGTATTGCCAAAGTATTTTTGGAAAATGAAGCAAAAGTAGTATTAGCGGATTTAAATCAAGAAAAGCTCTTTGAAGAAACAGACAAATTGAAAGCCCAAGGCTATGATTGTATAGCTATACAAGTAGATGTTACAGACGAAGGGGCAGTGAAATCAATGGTTGAGCAAACTGTCGCATATTATGGACGATTAGATATCTTGTTCAACAATGCTGGTTTGCAACACGTTGAAAGTATCGAGTCTTTTCCTACAGAAAAATTTAGACAGATGATAGACATCATGTTAACAGGAAGCTTTATCGGAACTAAATATGCATTGCCTATTATGAAGCGACAACAATTTGGTCGTATTTTGAATATGGCTTCGATTAATGGTGTTATTGGTTTTGCAGGAAAAGCGGCATACAATAGTGCGAAACATGGAATTATTGGCTTAACAAAAGTAGCAGCATTAGAAACAGCGACAGCTGGTATAACAGTCAATGCAATTTGTCCTGGCTATATAGATACACCCTTAGTGCGTAATCAAATGGCAGATTTAGCAAAAGACAGAGGCGTTGAGGTAGAACAAGTGTTAGAAGAGGTATTGTACCCGCTAATCCCACAAAAACGTTTGTTAGATATTAAAGATATTGCAGATTATGCTTTATTCTTATGTAGTGATAGTGGTAAAAGTGTAACAGGGCAAGCGGTTCTTATAGATGGGGGCTACACAGTACAATAATTTAATATTAGGGCAATTTATTTTTAAATCAATGATAATTTCCAATTGAAATATGTTACGTTAATGTTAACAGCGTAAAGTTTAATTGGAGGTAAGTTGATAATGAAAAATTCAGAGGCAAATGATAATTTCACCTTGTTTGCTAGTTCTATAGCTTTTGCTGTACTTTCTGATATTTTAGATAAACAAATTTATACAAAAATTCTCACAGCAATCATGATTTTAGTATTGATTTTTGTAGTGATTCGAAATCTTAAATTCACTTTATACCATATTAAAAATGAGAACCCGAATATTCAAACATTTATTAGCGTGAAAGTTGATTATTGGCTACTATTTGTTCGAAACCTTGTGATTTATGGTTTTTTAGCTTCATTGTTTTTTGTAACAGCTTATCTTAATGGGCGTACAATGTGGCTTTCAATATTAGCATTAGTAATAGTTATTATTGCATTTTTTATAGTTATATCTAAATTTGAAGATAAAACAGATATTATTAATAGTGAAGAAAATCATACAGATTAGAGGTGGCTTATGCGTTATATAGATGCACAAGAACAAGCAAAGTTGTTAAATATGGAAGAGATTGTTGATGCAGTGGCAGAATCACTAAAAGCATATTCTGAAGGTAAGACAAATACCCCACTGCGTTATTCATTACCTTTTAATGAAGATAATCGCTATCTCGTTATGCCAGCACTTTCGGATGAGTTAAAGATTGTAGGGCTTAAGACTGTGACAGTAGCTCCTAATAATACAAAAATTGGTAAAAATACCATTGTTGGCTCCGTTATTCTGTCGGATTATGAAACAGGGGAGACATTAGCTGTTTTAGAAGGATCTTATTTAACTAAGATTAGGACAGGTGCTATTTCTGGCGTGGCTACGCGATATCTTGCACGAGAAAATGCGAAAACACTGTGTGTAATCGGTACTGGAGACCAAGCACAAGGACTTATAGAAGCGGTATTAGCCGTTAGAGATATAGAGCGTATACAATTTTACAATCGTACTTATGATAAGGCAGTTAACTTTTCTAAACAGATTGAAAAAGACCATGAACATTTAAATCTAGTTGTATGTGATGATGTTGAAACAGCTATAGCAGATGCAGATATCATCGTAACAGCGACAAATGCACAAGCACCTGTATTCAAACAACGCCTAGCGCAAGGTGTACACGTAAATGCGGTTGGCTCATTTAAACCAGATATGCAGGAGTTACCCTCTCAAGCGATTGTGGATGCAGATAAAGTGGTGGTTGAAGCGGTAGAAGCAGCACTGGAAGAAACAGGAGATTTGATCAATCCAGTATCAGAAGGTGTGTTTGGCCGAAACCATCTGTACGGTGAACTTGGACATATCGTTGCTTCAAAGTTAGAAGGGCGCGTGTCTGAAGATGAAATCACGATATTTAAATCTGTAGGTGTTGCCATTGTAGATATTGTGGTCGCAAATTACTTTTATCAAAAAGCGATAAAATCATAATTAAAGTTTAAAAAGTGAGCTAAGGAAAACTTTATTGTCTTATCTCATTTTTAATATATAGTAATATACTGAATTTTAAGATTTTGTAATAACTCTTTTTTTAATAAAAGTCGCTTTTTCGTCATATAATAACGATAATTTATTACAGCAATAGTGCTTTTATCTATCATAGAACAGATAAAAAATTTAAAAAATGATGATAAATTGTAAAAAAACAATAACTTAACCTTTAAAAAAACATAGTATATTATAATTGATATTTTATATCTATGAAGGAGGTTAAAGTGAAACAAATATTAGTTGTATTATTCATTTTTATTTTAATACTATCTCAACCTGCCTATGTATTTGCTGAGTCGTCTATTGATGTAACAAGGGCGCATGGTAATAGCATAAGTGATTTTTATCAACCTAAAGGTAGCATTATAGCAGACAGTCAAACAGGTAGAATATTATGGGAAGAGCATATTGATAAACCATGGAGACCTGCAAGTATGTCTAAACTAATGACTTTATCAATTGTATTAGAAAAAATTCAAGATGGTACTTTATCCATGGATAAAGCGGTGACCGTAACTGCAGATGATGAACGTTTTAGTCATCACCCGTTACTAAGTAATAATATCATGCATAAGGGAACGCAATATACTATAAGAGAACTTATCAATTTACTAATTGTACCTAGTTCTAATGTCGCAACACGTATGCTCATGCAACAGATAGAGCCTGACACAGGTAAATTTGTAGCAATGATGAACCAAAAAGCTAAAGCGCTTAAGATGGAGCACACCCATTTTACCAATCCATTTGGCGCTGAAAATCGTAGTATAGGAAAAAAATATTTACCACCTGGTAGTAACTTAGATGATGACAATTCGTCGACCCCGAGAGATTTTGCTAAACTGGCTTTTTATATAAAAAATACATACCCATATATAACGGCTTTTACAAAACATATTACGTATACCAGTAAACCCAATACTCCATATGAAGAACATTTTCATACGTATCATCATTCATTGGAAGGCGATGTTCATGAATATAAAGGGACAAACGGATTGAAGACTGGGTCGAGTGATAAAGCAGCATACAACTACACTGCTACAATAGACAGAGAGAACTTTGGGCTCGTACAAGTTGTTATGGGAGTAGGACATTGGGATGTTGATGATTCAGAGTATAAACGTCACGTTATCGGTAATGCTTTATTAGATAAAGTGTATAATCGATTTGAATATAGAGAAGTTATGCCTAAAGGTAAACAATATATCAATGGTAAATGGTATGACGTGGCAACACCCTTGCATGATGTCGTTGAAAAGGGACAACAAATTAAGTTTGAAGTTAAAAATAACCAATTATTAGTTGCGGATACTAAGCGACAATATCTCACAAGTGATATGAAACAACCAAGTGTCATGGTGACACCCCTTAAACAAAATTATCTACATATAGCAAGTCAATATGGATGGTATTTATTAATTGCGCTGTGCTTAAGTGTTGTTTTATATATATTTATTAGAACTAGAAAAAACACAGATAAAATGAAATAGGTTATGTAAGTAATAAAACGTTCAACCAAAATTAAAAAAACTCCTAGAGTTAAACTTTAGGAGTCTTTAATGTTTAATTATTTAATTGAATTCATACCTTGTTTCCATGATGGATATATTAATTTCCCACCTTGATTTTTGAATTTAGTATTATCAGCACCACGTTCATGTGATTCTGAAGTTTGAATATTGATTTCAGGGTTCACATTTAATAAGCCTACATACCATTCTGCCCATACATCACCTTTGACTGGCTCATCATCTACGATATTATAAATACCGGATTCAAAGTTTAATGCTTGAATTGCTACTTCTACTGCGTCATCAATATGAATAAATGATTGTATACCATCAGTCATTGTGACCGTTCCTTCAATAAACGAGTTATAAATCATACCATCTTTACCGTACCATGTACCTGGGCCGTATAGTAAGCCGTAACGAAGTACAACATGTCACTTTTCTTTTTATATTGTAGTAATTTTCTTTGTTAAATTGCAAAAAGTTTCGCTTATATTTGAATATCACTTTACTTGGTATATTAGAAAAGTAACATTTAAAAACAAAAAGCATCCCACATTAGTTTGTAGGATGCCATATATGCTAAGAAAGATAGCTCTAGGCTAGGAAACTATAATTAGATAGCAACAATAAAGGTTAAAAGTATACAAAACAATATACTTATAAATTGATTTGTATACTATTTATAAAATGAATTAAACCAACAAGGCCATTAAAACTTTTAAGTAACAACGATACCTAAAAAAATCTGAGTAAAATAATACCAATAATTATTAAAACAATTCCTATGGATTTACGGAAAGTTATTTTGTTTTTAGGTATACCAAGCAAACCAAACTGATCAATAATTAAGGCCATTAGCATTTGCCCTAACATACCAGCTATAGTTGTAAGCGCAGCACCTAAGTAAGGCATTAAAAAAATATTAACAGTAATAAAAATAACCCCAAAAATCCCTCCAACAAAATAAAAGGGATTAAGTTTTCCATGCTCTTTATCATTGTTTTTTAAAGAGAAATTTCTGTTTGTTAAAATTTTAATTAGTAATAGTGTAATAAAACCTACCATAAAAGAAATTAAAGAAGCCATGATTGTAGAATCTAATTGTTGGCCAAGCTGACTGTTAATAGTAGTTTGTAAAGGTGGACAAAAACCGAAAATAAATCCTAAAAACAACCATACATATAAATATAAACTTGATTTCTTTTTATTTGGATTTCTTACATAATTCATTAAAACAATACCTAAAATTAATAAAATAATACCTACAGCTTTAAAGAATGTAAAAGGTTGAACGGATGCTCCTAGCCAACCAAACGTATCGATAATAACTCCCATAATCATTTGGCCTGTTAAGGTAATAACAACAGTTAAAGAAGCGCCTAATTTAGGTAATAATAGTAAATTTCCGGTTAAAAAGATAACACCTAAAAGTCCCCCAGTAATCCAATAAAAATTTACTGATTGCTGTTCTATATAACTAAAAGTTAGCATAGTTGGGTTTAATAGTAGATTGAGGAATATTAGAAATACAGTTCCTACTGCAAAAGAAATTGTAGATGCATATATCGGTGATTTTGTATACATATTCAGTTTTGAATTGATAGATGTCTGAAAAGGGATAAACATCCCGCCAATAATGCCAATAAAAAATAGCCCAATTAACATTTTTACCACGCTTTCCATAATATAAGAATTTAAATTTTTAAATCGTAATCATTGGTTAATTAGTCTTGTAGTAAAATTATATAGGTAGTAGTATATTTTTTTATAATTCTTAATAGAAGATATTAATTATCTTCTTCAAGAACAAATGATATCCAATGTCCGAATTCACATGCTAAATGCATTTGATGTTGCCTTATCATTGAATTTGGTAAAATACCTGGAAATTCAACGAGAGCTTTAAAACGAAAGCCATCATTTTCTTTTTTAATTTGATGTCTCATTCCACCAATAATAGTGCCGTTATTTAATTTTGCAACGTCAGGGAGTTCAATGTCATAATCTGATGATTTTTTGGATTTTAATTTACTTTCATCATAGTAGTGAGCAAAAAATCTTGTTGGCAAGGGTGAACCACCTGTTAACTCAAGCACTTCTTGAACTTCTGAAGTTATCCCTTGTAGCACATAGTGATCTGGATTAGAACTAATATTCATAAAATCATGGTTTTCATTTTTTTCCATCATAATTTGATTTATAGATGCCATGACTTGCTCAGGATTTAGACTGCTATTAGGAACAAATATTTCTGCGATACTGAATTTTCTTTTTCCGAACGAGAGTTTTTCAGCGATCATGGACATAGCATTACCTATTGTATATCTCTTTTTCATCACATTTCTAATCTGGTCAAAACCTAATTCCATTTTTGCATTTACAATTTCGTTTCTCATCGCATTAATATCTTTGTTTTTTTTCAAAGCTGAAAAATTCTTTTCGAATTTTGCGTTAGCTTTTTTGTTTAAGTATTTGTGAGTAGCTGCTAATCTTTTGATCTCCCATTCCTTTATTTCATTGAATGTTAATTCATTTCCGTTAACTGAAAAAATTAATCTATTTTCTTTAATCATTATTAATCCTCCTAAGCATTTGATTACTCTTTATAGTAGACAATTTGACTAGTGGTAGCTAGTAATTGCCCCTCTGCCGTCCATAATTCTGCTGTTTGATCAAAATATCCATTGTAAAATTGAAACGCACGGGCGTAACCTAAGACTTCCTTATCACCATGTTTTTCTAGGACTTTGGAATCAGTATGGAAATAAATGGTAAGAGATACTGTACCGATAGGTACTAAGGCATTTCTTTTAACATAAATACGTGGGAAAAATGCATCACACATAGCTGTTAATGATATAAAATCAATGTTTCTTTTGGGGTTGTCTTTCATCCACTGAACCGTAATAGAGTCAGAAGGATCGTCTGAACTTGATGCAGAAAACATTTTTGGGATTCCTTTGATGATTCTTATGTCATAGTTATCTAACCAGGGAGGCATCTCTCCAAATTGAATAGGTTTTATATATTCTTCGGATGGAACATTTGGGAATTTAGCTTCTAAAGAGGACCAAGTCTCTCTTCGATTAGACAAAACTGCAGTTCCTGTAATGACAACTTCCTTATTTTGAAACATTTCAACGAACCAATGTTGTGTAGAACGGTTTGTTCTAATTGGAGTTGATTGGATACTTAAATTCCCAGCTAGAACGGGAGCTGCATAATTGATAGTTAAAGATATTGGTTCTCCAATACATTTGGGATGTTGTATTATAGATTTTAGAATTGTAGATGCTGTTATACCACCGTATTGTCCAACCATATTTGCGTAACGTTTTGATGTACGTCCATAATAAATGTTAGATTTTCTAAATAGTTCTGTAGCTCTATCCAATGGATGACGTTGTTCATTAGAGTCCATAATAAAGCCCCTTTCTTTTAATGTACTTATAAGTATATGCTTAATTTTTTATTTATATAAATAACCTCTTATGACATTGATATCTTAAAAGGTATCAATGTCATAAGAGGTTTGCCAGAATTAAAATTCGACTTAAGTTTTATTATAAGACAAAAATATGATTTTGTTTTATTCTTGTACTAATTCCTTGATAAACATTTTAAGCTGCTTTTTGGTTATTTTATGATCTTTTAAGCAAATACCCATAACATCTCCCAGACCAAAAGCGAAAAAACGCGCATATAATCTAGGATAAGTTGAATTGTTGATTTGTTTAGATAGACCACTAGACATTTCGTGTCCTCTTTTCAGTATTACATTTGCTAGTGCTTCGTTGATAGCTTGATTAGGGTTACCAAATTTATCTACCGTATTAATAAATATTCTTCTTCTAGGGTAAATAAAATCAACAAAACAATCATGAAATGGTTTATTTGAATGTTCTTTTAAGTAATCTAAAAATAATATGCCTAAGTAATCTGTGAATTCATTTAACAAATCATATTTATCTTCAAAGTATCTATAAAAACTACTTCTATGAATCATAGCTTTTTCACAAATATCATTAACTGTAATAGAATCAAGCATATGGGTGTCCAATAGATCTTGAAAAGCTATAATAATAATTCTTTTGGTTCTTTTTTGCGATAGGGACACATAATACCTCCTAATCAACACGTTTATTTAATTATTAAAGAATGTATAGATAATAACGGTTTTTATCATTTATTATAATATATTTATTTCTTTTATCACTTTTTCTATAAAATTAGATAGTTCAAATATTTGTTCTGAATTCCCCCCATGTTTACGGACAGATAAAGTATTGTTGCTTACCTCATCGTCACCTATAACAATAGTATAGGGCACTTTTTTAACTTGAGCATTTCTAATTTTATAGCCCATTTTTTCCTCACTTTTATCAACATTAACTCTTATACCTTTAGATTTTAGTTGTTTTTTAATTTTCTCAACATGAGCTAAATGTATTTTGTTATTAACGGGTATAATATTAACCTGGTTTGGTGATAGCCAGAGAGGTAATTTGCCACTGTAGTGTTCAAGTAGAATACCTAAAAATCGATCTATAGATCCATAAATAGCTCTATGAATAACTACAGGCTTTTCTTTTTCATTATTTTCATTAATATAATTTAAATCAAATTTTTCTGGCATTTGGAAATCGAGTTGTATTGTGCCACATTGGTGGCTTCTACCTAATGCATCTTTAATATGAATGTCTATTTTCGGCCCATAAAAGGCACCGTCTTTTTCATTAAGTGTATACTTTAAATTATTATATTTTAAAACATTTTCAAGAGAAGACTCAGCAAAATTCCATAAGTTGATATCTCCCATGTAATCATCTGGTCGTGTAGATAATTCAATTTCATAATCAAATCCAAAGATTGTATATACTTTATCAATTAAATTAAGAACATTAAGAATTTCACTTTCTATTTGTTTTTTATTTATATAGATATGGGCGTCATCTTGATTAAATGTCCTTACTCTAAACAGTCCATTTAAAGATCCACTCAGTTCATGTCTATGCACTTGACCAAATTCAGCCATGCGAATAGGTAAATCTCTGTAGGAATGATGTTCATTTTTATAAATGAGCATGTGCCCTGGACAATTCATAGGCTTTAATGAATATTTTATATCATCTACTTCTGTAAAATACATATTATCTTTATAGTGATCCCAATGCCCACTATTCTTCCATAATGATTCATTCATTATAAAAGGTGTATAAACTTCTTCGTAATCTTCTTCAAATTGTAATTTCCTTAAAAGATTTTGGAGTTCTAATCTTATAATTTGACCATTATGCTTATAGAAAGGCATACCTGGAGCATAATCAGAAAATGTAAATAAATTCAGCTCTTTACCTAATTTTCTATGATTTATATTTTCATATTTTTCAAGAAATAATTCATGATTCTCTAGGGCTTCTCCGCTAGAAAAAGCTATACCTGATATACGTTGTAGAGCTTCATTATTTACATCTCTTAACCAATTTGTAGATGAAATATTTTTCAACTTATAATTTTTAAGTTTTGATAAATTACTTATAATAGGATAAGTAATTAATGATATATAATCACCAATTTTAGCAATTTTAATATTTTCTTCATCATTATGTTCAATATGGTACTTCATATATGCTTTGTCCGCTAAAACTACTTTAGCTTTTTCTTTAGACATTTCCGATATCTCTATTGTTGGATTAGATTCAATGAGTTTATACAATGCTTTATTTATATCTTTCAAGTCATTTTTATTAATGTTCTTGATTGGATTATGAAAATCACAATAAAAAGAATTATTATCTACGCCTAAATCTGCAATTTTAATATTTTCAAATTGTTTTTGTATAACATAACTAATTAAAAAAGCTAATGTATATTTTATTGATTTCTCAGCTTCTTGATCTTCATAAGTTATAAAATCTACTTTACTATTTTCTTTAATCACATAAGTTATTTCCTTTAAATCACCATTAACATATCCTAGGGCAGCCTTTTTTGAGAAAGAGTTACCAATACTTTTAGCAATATGAAATAATGTTGTTTCCTGTGGCACCTCCAATTCATTATTATTTGATAATTCAATCTTCACATTATCTTCAAACATTGATAACACTCCTTTATTTTATATTAAAAAAACTGCGCTTATCCCTATAGATATAGGGACGAGCGCAGTCTCGTGGTACCACCCAAATTCCTCTAATTAGTCAATTAACCAATTAGAGCTCATTGAATAACGTAACATGTTATTAAACGATGTACTTTCATACATATCTCCAAAGTAGTAAAGTATTTATAAATTATAGAAGCTTCCAGCCGATGGCCTCTATTCCCTGTTTTTAGTTAAACACTTTTTCTTTTTCTCTGAACTCGATATTTAATTATCTATAATCATATATTAGTTAACTAATTATTTCAATGTGCAAATATCTTATAAATAATGATGTTTATATTTCTTTAACTTTAATTCTGTATACAGTTTGTCTAGTAATATTAACTTCTTTAGCTATTTGACTAATAGAAATTCCTTGATCTAGCATTTCTACAACACGATGATATACCAAACGCTTTTGAGGATCTTTAGCATTGGGAGAATACAGAACAGGTCTCCCGTTATATATACCTTTTTCTTTGGCTACTTTAATACCTTGAGCTTGTCTACGTTTACTTTCATTTCTTTCTTGTTCTGAAATCATTGCTAAAATTTGAATAATTAAATCTTTCATGAATTTATCTAGTAGTGGATTTCCAATCACTTCATTCATCATAGGTAAACTCGTTATCATTAATTGCACTTCTTTATCTTTTAAATAATTAACTGTTTGAATTATTTCATCATAATTTCTTCCTAGTCTATCAATAGATTCGACAATTAAACGATCTCCCATTCTTAAAAAATCTAATACTTCCTGAAAAACAGGTCTGTTTTCTATAGATTTAACTGATTGTTTTTCTGTGAAAATTTTCTCAGCAACAAAATATTTTGAATTTTCAATTTGCCTATCTAAATTTTGATTAATGGTCGAAACTCTTGCATATCCAACAATCATTCCCCCCCTTAACTTACACCCTAATCACATAAAATGTTTAACGTTTATCTTTTATTATAATTTTATATTTTTGTTATATGATGATGTGAAAGGAGGCTAGATATAAAATATTTTGAATCAAAAAGCTGGAATTATGGAGGTGTTAAAATGGATAAGAATTTGGCCGACTACACACATTTTCAAAGCCAAGAAGCTATGAAAAAACATAAAATCATTGAAGCCTATATAAAAAAACAGAAGTCAGTTCAAGATATTAGTAATAATAAACAAATACCTCAAAGAACAATTTAATCTTGGGTAAAACGCTACGACAATAAGGGATTAATAGTATTAATAAACAAAAGACGAAAGGACTTAGATAAAGTTAAAGTAAACCAAGATACGCTCAATTATATTAAAAATGAATATCTATCTAACAAAGGTATACCTATAGCATCAATACACCGTAAAACTATATATTGGTGTAATCAAATGAACTACCCTTTACCTAATTATAAACAAGTTTATGCAAGTATTAAAAAAATATCTAATCATTTAAAATCCTACTCTAATTTAAATAGTAACAAATATGCTTGTCATAGTTACATCCTCCGATATGTACATATTAATGATTAAATTCACTTTTCTATCGATACATAAACACTTTTAGGTGAAAATGTATTATTCTTGGAGGATATTTATAACTTTATAGTAATGCGAAATTTTAAAGCAATTAATTTTCTTAACTACGTGAATATAGTATGATGCTTATAACAAATAAGTAATTAAGTTAGGAAGTTTTAATATGAAATCAATATTGCTAATAGGGCAGTCGAATATGGCGGGGCGAGGTTATTTGCATGATGTTTCGCCTATTTTAGATGAACGTATTATGGTTCTTAAGAATGGCAGATGGCAAATGATGGATGAGCCGATTCATAGTGATCGTTCTGTAGCGGGTGTAGGACTAGCTGCATCGTTTGCCAAGTTGTGGTTAGATGACCATCCCGATGAAACGATAGGTTTGATACCTTGTGCAGATGGTGGAACTTCTATGGATGATTGGGACCCTGAGGGTATACTTGCTAGGCATGCTATTACTGAAGCGCAATTTGCACAAGAAACGAGTGAAATTATAGGTATATTATGGCATCAAGGCGAGAGTGATAGCTTTAATCAACAATATAAAACGTATGCTTCAAAATTAAAGACGCTCATCGATCATTTTAGAAACACTTTGAAAATACCTGAAGTACCATTTGTGTTAGGATTGCTTCCAGATTTCTTAGGGAAGTCAGCATTTGGTCAGAGTGCAGTAGAATATAAAGAAATTAATGAAGCATTACAACAAACAGCTGAAGAAAAAGACAATTGCTATTATGTTACGGCAGAGGGATTAACTTCTAATTCAGACGCCATTCATATTAACGCGATTTCCCAACGTCTCTTTGGTATACGCTACTATCAAGCATTTGCAAAATCTGAACACGTTGTCCACCCGTTACCAGAAGAAACACAAGCAGATATATTATTATATAAACAAGAACAAACAAAAAACGAGGAGTTGTATATGCTTGTTGCTCAGTTCTCCAAAAATGAAATTACTTATGAAAATTTTATAAAAAGTATGAAAGAGTTACAATAAATCAAAATTTCCTGGGAAATGAACTTTCTCCAATTCCCCTGTCCTGCCTTTTTTAAATATTTCAATACATTTAGGGTAATTGTAATATTACAAGATATTTGAAGAGGTGAGGATATGGTCAGATTTTCAATTAGACGCGTTGTGCTTACAGGGGCAATCGGCGGGTTCTTAGCAGGCGCTGTAAAAATAGGATGGGAAGGTCTTTTACCACCACGAACGCCTAAACGTGATGAAGAACCACCACCTGTTAAGATGATGGAAATATTTAATGTGCCTGATAAAATACGTAATGCGTCTTATGTATATAACGGCAATGAAGTGTCATTTTCAGTCATGGGTATCCACTATGGTTTTTCTATAGTCAATGCTACATTGTACGCACTATTAAGTGAAAAATACAACTCAATTTCAAGTTGGAAAGGTGGAATGTTTGGTATAGGTGTCCACGTGTTATTTCATGAGATTATGTTACCCATGCTAAAACTTACGCCTAAAGTTGATGAAATACCACCAGAAGAACATTTTTCAGAATTGATTGGTCATATCATATGGATGAATACGATAGATTTTGTGAGAAATTCAGTGAAATAATTTTACGTAGTATAAATTAACGCCCTCACCATATACATCTTATAGTATGTGTTGAGAGCGTTTTTGATTGTAATAGCTTAATTAATACGACCTTTATTAATTTTTGTGAGACTTTCATTAACATCGAATATTTTAGCATTTACATAAGGTACACCCATAGATTTTATACGTTGGCTATGCATCTCTAAATACTGATTTGCATGAGTTTTATTATCAAACGCGTAAATACCACCTGCTTCTTGTTCGGACTCATTTTCAGTCCAAATCTTCCATAAAAATCCTGGTTCATGATTTATGGATTCTGCTAAATCTTTAAATTGTTCAGCCATTTCATTGCCAAATGGTCCATTTAAAGGAAAGTCTACTTGTAGAATTGTTACCATTTAAAACATCCTTTCGATTTAAATTAACTATAAGTTCATCATAACTAGAATTAGTAATTACGTGTACCAACAAAAGCTCAAGTATGTCGTATATTTCTTTAAAAATAGAACGTTAATAGTTAAAACAGTATAATTTTCGTTATTTTTAAAAATAAAATCATTTTGATTTAAAATCAGTTTTAAAGGGAAAGTAATTAAAACTATGTTTATAAGGAGGATAACTATGGATTATACATTATTAGGTAATTCGGGCTTATCGGTATCAAAATATGCGCTTGGTAGCATTCCATTCGCGGGGACAAATGGTTTTGAAAACGCGGGTGGCATATCTCAAGAGTTGAGGAATTACATGATAGACTATGCATTGGATCAAGGAATAAACCAATTCGATACGGCTAATTTATACGCTAAAGGTGATGCAGAAATTGCATTGGGTAAAGCGATTAGAGACAAACGTGAACAGATGGTGATCAGCAGTAAGACTGGCTTTCAATTAACAGATAATCCAAATGATGGTGGGGCAGGTAGAGTTAACATAGAGCGCTCTATTGACGCTTCTTTAAAACGGTTGAATACGGATTACATTGACTTATATTATACACATTTATGGGACGGCCAGACGCCTGTAGAAGAGACGATACAAGTAATGAATGATTTGATTAAAAAAGGTAAGATTCGCTATTGGGGCGTATCCAATTATAGTGGTTGGGCATTAGCGAAGACGCATTCTCTAGCAGTATCAAATCATATGGCTCCTCCAATAGCACAACAGATTTATTATACACCCGAATCAAGAGAAGCAGAATACGAGTTATTACCTGCTGGCAAAGAATTAGGGGTAGGTAATAGCATTTGGTCGCCTCTAGGGGAAGGATTGTTAACAGGTAAAATTAATAGACAACAGTCTGGTGAGTCAGGCACAAGACAAGGTGATGGCTGGGCGGAACCTTATATAAAAGATAAAGAACTATTTTATAACCTCGTAGATACATTACAAGAAATTGCTAATCAACATCGTGTTTCAGTAGCACAAGTAACGCTTGCATGGCTTAGAGATCGTCCGAATGTTGATTCTCTTGTGTTAGCTGCTAGAACCAAAGAACAACTACAAGATAATATTGCTTCATATAATTTAGAATTAACAAACCAAGAAATAGCCGCTATTACTGATTTAACTACTCCAGAGCCGATATATCCTCTATGGCATCGTGCTATGAATTCTTATGAGAAAGCATCAAAATCAGAGAAAGTTTATTTGGACGGTTATAATCAATTAATGTCTAATAAAGATACTTTGTTATAAAAAAATTTTTATAATTAAAATTTGCTAGCCGAGGCAATAAGTCTCGGCTATATTTTTGCGTTGATTAAATATTACTTTTGAGATGAAAATAGAAATATTAAAGCAAATTATAAAAAGTTTTACTAAGCATAAATTAATTTTTTCATTATACTATTAGAAATAAAAAATAATTTATTAAATGTTTAATATCATATTGCAATTAAAAATATTAGGTGTATGATTAAGGTGAATAATTACACTTTTGCAGATAGGTGCTCTAAAAATGGAGGAGTGATTATATTCGTTAGTTTGGTTATATATAAGTAAACTTAACATTGGTACTGTTTATAAGGACAATCTCTTGCATATTTAACGAGTAATGGTCAAGAAGTAAAAGTAATAACGTCAAACGTGAAGTTATAGTGAAGCTGCTGCTAATCTAAACTCTTTAAACCCTTGGATACAATTATAATGGATACACAACTCATGAAGTATTACTTCCAGTAAATAATGGAATTGTACAATTGCTAAAATACGGTAATAGCACAATTGATAGCTATAAAGTGAATTCATATCATTCTACCGGACTTGATTAATCAAAGATGGTATATGACACTACAATTAATTTTAATAATCAAAATTACCTATATCAGATAGAAATTCATTAGTAATAAAAAGTTGTTGTTTGGCAAAAAAGGACATTAATTTCAAGGAGTGATTTATTATGCGTAAAACAGGCAAGATACTTTCAGCAACTGTCGTTGTTTCAACGCTTGTCGTAGGTTCTTCAGCAGCATATATTACGACAAATAGTCCGAGTGCACAAGCAGTTGAGCAAGAGCAAAAATGGGGACATGGTGAAGGTGGTGCTGGTGGTGCAAATACTGAAAGTAATGCAGAACTAAAAGCTGAAACACCATGGTACAACTACGAGGGTTATACGACATATGACCCATCATTCACTCAAGATTATAACTTTGTACGCGCTTTAAAATACGACAATGTTTCAATTAATGGTTATAAAGTAGATACAGATGCTAAGAAAGAGTTTGACCATGTTAAAAAGGTTTATGACACTTCTGTATCCTTTAATAGCGATAATGAAGTTGTTCAAATAACATTCTTCACAAAATCGAACTCAGTTGCTAAAGCAACATTCAAAGATGCACACAATTCTAATGAAATTATTGAGGAAGGGAAATTAGGTAATAAAGATGGAACATTTGTAAAATATGAAACTAATAATGGTTTCTATACGGCTTTCTTTGATCAAAACGATAATTTAATGGAAATTACAATTGGTCAATAAAATAAGTTAATAACGATAACAATTTAAAATTGTGGATTGAGAGGCTGGGGCATTAATTGTCTCAGTCTATATTAAATTAATGATTCCTATACATAAGCTATTTACTTAGGTGTTCTAGTTTTGAGAATTAGTAGTGCTTATGCATAGTTCAGTTCGGATAAATCTTTATTCCTTTCAACTATAGTCATTATAATCGGGAGCACGGCGGAATCTTTTTAAATAAATTAGATTTTTGTCTGACTCTATTATAATGTTATTTTTCATTAGTGAATTTAACAGTTATAATTATAAAAAATCTAATAAAAACATTTTAAACAATTAGGAGGATGATTTTTATGAAAAAAGTATTTTTAGCTATTATGGTGAGTATGATTACACTGTTACTAGCACATTTAACGCATTATAATAGCGCATCTGCGAGTGAGATAAAACATATTGAAGACAAGAATGATGTAACTATAGGTGTTTATGGTATGAATACTGAAAATGGTAAAGTATACAAACACAACGCTGACGAACGATTTGCTTTTGCGTCCACGTATAAAGCGATTGCGAGTGGAATTTTGCTTAATAATACGTCTCAGGATAAACTCAATAAAAAGGTAAAAATAAATGAACAAGATATTGTTGCGTATTCTCCAGTTACCGAAAAATACATAGGAAAAACAATGTCATTAAAATCTTTAGTGAAGGCGTCGATGCTCCAAAGTGATAATACTGCAAATAATAAAATAATAAAGGAAATTGGCGGAATTAAAGGATTTAATAAAGAACTTAAAAATTTAGGAGATGCTACTTCAAAACCTCAAAGATTAGAACCAGAGCTAAATAATTATGATCCAGCTAAAATTGCTGATACAACGACGCCAAAAGCAGCAGCCACAACCTTAAATAAATTGTTATCTAGCAGCCAAATGGATAAAGAAAATCAAACGCTATTAAAACAAGTTATGGTTGAAAATGAAACTGGTGATAGTTTGATTAAAGCTGGCGTACCTAAACATTATACGGTAGGAGATAAAAGTGGCCAAGCTTTAACTTATGGAACGCGTAATGATTTGGCATTTATATACACTGACGAACACAAAAAACCTATTATTTTAGCAATTTATACGAAACAAGGTCAAAAGAATGCAAAACCAGATGATAAAATAATCGCAGCGGCAGCGGAAAAAGCAATTGAAAAATTGAAATGATAACTTTGAGTTATCGAGAAAACAAAACAATCACTTATAATAGTTAAACAAAGGGTTATAGAGGAGTTCAAAATGGAAATTAAGCAGATGAAGTATTTTGTGGAAGTTGTGAAAAATGGTGGTATGACTCAGGCATCGGAGCACCTTTATATCGCACAATCTACAATTAGCAAGAATATCAAAAGCATTGAAGATGAATTTAATATTACGTTATTCGATAGACGCAAAAAACACATTATACTGACGGATATTGGTCAAATATTTTATGATAAATGCGTTGAAGCTTTGGCTGTATTAGATGATTTGTCGCTAGAAATGGGAGATGTCACAAACTTAGAACGTGGACATATTCGTGTGGGTATTTCTGCTATTATGAATGTTCGTTTATTTACAGAAAGTTTGAATGAATTTCACAATAAATATCCAAATGTAACGTATGAAGTGATAGAAGGTGGTGGAAAAGCTGTTGAATCCTATCTGAATAGCGACGAAATTGACGTTGGTATCACGACGTTACCTGTAGATGACGACATTTACCATGCAGTGCCTTTATATAACGAAAAGTTATTATTAGTGGTGGACAAAAATGCAGAGTTAGCGAAACAATCATCTGTGTATTTAGGAGATTTGAAGAGTGAACAATTTATCATGTTCCATGATGATTATTATTTAAAAGACCAAATTATTGAGAGTTGTAGGAAAGTTGGGTTTCATCCGAAAACAGTAGCAAAAATGTCGCAAATTACTTTTATTGAAAATATGATTCGTGATGGAATTGGTGTGAGTATCTTACCCGAGAGTATAGTACGTATTTTAAATGACGGCGTTGTAGGTATTGAGATTACGGGCGCCGATGCGGCATGGAATTTAGGTTTGATTTGGAAAAAAGATAGTTATATGAACCATGTGACGCATGAATGGATTCAATTTTTAACAGAGTACAAATAATATTAATCTACACCAGCAAATTAATATTATTAGGTAATTGAAGTATTCCAAAAGAGAATGTTAAGCATTCCAACTATGTATTTTAATCATGTTAAAGGCCATACTATAATAGAGTTGTAGAGGGTTATAAGTACTCATTAATAAATTATTCATATTGATTTATAAATAAGTATTTCATGATGTATTTATTTTATCGTACACCTAAGATACGATAGCAGTTTAACAGACAGTGGTTATTAACTGGGTTCATAATTTATAAAGAAAAAATCGTCTGAAGTTATGTATTACTTGGATAATGCATTACTGCTACACAGAGTCGATGTAGCGAAACCTAACATGGTTGTTATTTGTAAGCCTTAAACAGATAAAAGATGTATTACTCATAAAAACGTACTCATAATATTTCGAAATGGTAAATAAAACCAATATTAAATTAACTTTCTCCCAGTCATGAATGTTAAAAACACCCCATCGAACGCTATTGGTTAAGCATTATTTCGACACAAGACGACGCAACGTAGATAAAACGAACCTATATATAACGTTATTATTACTGGAACTTAGTAAAACTTATCACTACTGACTGCTATAAATCGATAAGATGGCACGCGCATCTATGAAGTCACTTATTAGATTTAAAAAACAATTACCAGATAAAACTATAATACATTGGACGAAATAAATATTTCGTTTGAACTCATAAAAATGCGGTAACCCTCTAGATAAATATCTCTCAAACAATCACGCCCAAAACTACACTGTCCATGTAGTCTTGGGCGCTTTGTTTGTGTATATTGATTAGTTATCATCACTTGCAGAAGGGTGTAGGTGATACGCAGGTTCCGTAGGTTCATCTTTAATGACTTTATCTAAAGTTGTAACGATTTGTTGTGCAATTTCGGCAGTAGGTACACCTATAGCGTGAACAGGGTAATCCAATTTTTTAATTTGTGGAATATTATCATAAGAATAAATTATAGGTTGATGATCTGAATCCATAGCGTTAATCGTTCCTACAGTAATATCGTAGCTTCCACAAATGACACCAGGTGAGAGCGCTCCATCGTTTAAAAATTGTTTTACTGCAGCCTCCGCGTCTATCGCATTTAATCCGTTAGAATCGATAATTCGATAGGTAACATTGTTGTTTTCACAGTAATTGATGATGGCTTCTTTTTTGGCAATTTGACGCGCATCTGTTGTGTTGATATCACCAATATAGTCTATCGTATCGATACCTTTAGCAAGCAATCCTTTTATTGCTAGAATCATCGCTTCAGCGTGGTTCACGTTAACAATTGGGTAAGGGATATTACGATCGACGCCATAAGCCACTACAGGTACGTTGTTATATATTTCTGGAGGTAGATTAGAGTCGTCACCTTCGTCAAAAATTACGATACCGTCACAGCCAAATTCAACAAATTTTTTCGAAGCAGCAGCGACATCATCGATAGACACAAACATGACATAACCTAATGATTTAATAGCCAAATTAATTTCTGTAATGAGGTGCGTTACGGCGACACGATCTACTGATGGCCAGATTAATCCAATTGTGCCACTTTTTTTAGAAACAAGAGCTCTTGCTGAATGATTAGGGATATAATTCATTTCAACGGCCTTTTGTTGGATCATTTCTTTTGTTTTTGGTTTAACTAGTTGGGAATTTTTCAATGCTTTACTGACTGTGGAATAGCTGACACCACAGGCTTCGGCAACGTCTTTTAAAGTCACAGCCATAAAACTTCTCCTTGAAATAGATTGATTTAAGTTAGAATTAATTATACCATAGAGACAAGCATTACAATATTTTTTTGGATATTAATAACAACGTTGTTATTTTGCTACCAAACTATTTTTTAAAGGGGATGACAAGATGAATTCCATAGAAACAATGAAGACAATTCAACAAGGGCAACATATTGCGGTGATGCGTACAGATAATGCTGAATCATTTTTAGATATTGCGCACACCATCATAGATAAGGGACTTAACATTATTGAAGTAACATTAACAACACCGAATGGCATCGATATTATTGGCGAATTATCTAAGAGAGAAGATGCAGTTATTGGCGCTGGTACAGTGTTAGATAGTGTTTCTGCACGTAATGCTATTTTAAATGGTGCTAAATTTATAGTAAGTCCATCTTTCGATAAAGAGACTGCAAAAATAGCTAATTTATATGATGTACCATATATTCCTGGCTGTATGACAGTTAAAGAAATGGTCGAGTCTTTACGTTATGGTTGCAAAGTATTGAAGCTATTTCCAGCGACACAATTTTCTCCAAAGTCTATAAAGGATTTTAAAGGACCTCTACCTCAAATTGAAATTGTACCAACAGGAGGCGTTGGTAAAGATAATCATCAAGAATGGTTAGATGCAGGTAGTTTTGCAGTAGGTATAGGCAGCGAAATTACAAAAATTTATCAACAACAAGGTAAAGCAGGGTTAGCGCAATATGTAGCAGAATTAAAAAGCGAGGGATAATTTATGACGGTATTTGGATTTGGCGAAGTGTTACTACGCTATACTCCGCCTAATTATGAACAGCTTAAGGACACACATACATTTGACGTTAATGTCGGTGGTGCAGAATTAAATGCGCTCATTACACTAGCAGAATTTGGGCATAAAACAGAGATGTTAACGGTGTTACCACAACATGCGCTGAGTCACATAGCATTACAAAAAATGTATCAAACACGTGTAGGTACTGAATTTGTGAAACAACAACAAGGTAGAATTGGAACTTATTATATGGAAGAAAGTTTTGGTTATAGAAGCGGTAAAGTTATATATGATCGTGAGCATTCCACATTTGCTGAACATGGGAACACGGTTGTCGATGACTTAGCTACGCAAAGTGGTGATTACTTTATTTTCACAGGTATTACATTAGCTGTGAATAAAACGATTCGTGAGCAAATTGTATCGGTTCTTACTAAATTAAAACAACAGGGTACTAAAATTGTGTTTGATATTAATTTCCGTAGCAATTTATGGACAAAAGCAGAAGCTTTACCAGTAATTCAATCTGTATTACCACTTGTCGATGTATTGTTCTTTGGCAAAAAAGATGCCACACACTTGTTAGAGACTAATGATGAACATGATGATATAGAAACGTGTGCTAAGACGATACAAAAGCAATTTGATATACATTTAATGGCTTCCAGTAATAGAAATATTGAGCAAAGTACATTGCAAGGTATTACATTAGCTGGCGAAAAATTTATTAACGGTAAAGCATATCCATATACTGTACTTAATCGAATTGGTGCCGGTGATGCATTTATGGCTGGATTCTTACATGGTCTTGTAAAGGGCTGGCAATTAGACGCTGTAACTGACTTTGCTACAAAATGCTCAGTGATACAACATACGACAAATGAAGATGCATTAAATATAGAAGAAAATGCAGTTCATAATCTGTCATCTCACTTTGGTGAACTGAAACGTTAAGATCTAAATTAAAAGGAGCGAAAAACATGAAAAAATTTTTAGCTCTGTTTGTAAGCGCATTCTTTTTAGCTGGCATGTTAGACATTGCGTTATCAGATTATAAAGTTAGCGCAGAAAGTAAGGAAAAAGAAATTATGTTAGCGCATAATCAGCCAACCGAGCATCCAGTACACAAATCACTTGAAATTTTTAAAGATAGATTAGAAAAAGAATCCCATGGACAGATAAAAGTTAATATATACCCAAATGGACAATTAGGTAGCGAACGTGAAGCAATTGAAATGACACAAACAAATGCAATACAGATGACTAAGGTTTCAGCAGGAGCATTAGAAAGCTTTTCACCAACGTACTCCTTGTTTAATATGCCTTATTTATTTGAGTCACAAGATAGTTATCGACATGTGATGCAAAAACAATCCGTACAAGATGCCTTTTTCAAATCAACTGCTGATAAAGGATTTTTAGGTATTACTTATTATGATGCAGGCATGCGTAATCTCTATACAAAAGATAAAAAAGTTGAAACAAGCAAAGATTTAAAAGGATTGAAAACTCGCGTTCAACCTAGTAAAACGAGCGTCGATTTAATTAAATCACTTGGCGGTACGCCTACACCTATGGATTTTGGAGAGGTGTACACTGCAATGCAATCAGGTGTGATTGACGCTGGAGAGAATAACGAAACAGCATTAACAAGTAATAATCATGGTGAGGTGGCTAAACATTATTACTATACGGAGCATGCCATAGTTCCAGACATATTAATTATGAATAAAGAAACCTATGACAGTTTTTCTGAAAAACAAAAACAGTGGTTGAAAGATGCAGCGGCTTATTCAACTGACAAACATGAAACGATTTGGGATAACGCGATTGAAGATAGTAAGAAAACAGCTAAAGAACAAATGGGAGTGAAATTTCATGATGTAGATAAATCTTCCTTCAAAGCGTCTTCTAAACCTTTACAAGATGAATTTAAAAAGAATCCTGACACTAAAGCGGATTATAAATTAATCGAAAAGGAGGAACAACGCTATGAAGAAAGCAAAGACCATCATTGATAAATTATTGCTAACTTTAGCTGGTATTGCACTTTTCGTAATGGTTATCCTCTCGATTTATCAAGTATTGACACGTTTTATCTTTAATAGTCCAAGCACTGTAAGTGAAGAAATAGTGAGGTTTTTATTAATTTGGTTTGGTTTACTAAGTGCAAGTTATGTATTCGGTATTAAACAACATATAGCGATATTATTTATCCGAGAAAAACTACCCAAAAAAATACAATTAATAATGGAAAAAATTTCGGATATTATTTTAATAATTGTAGCACTCGTTCTAATGATTTGGGGCGGTTATGAGGTAGTTAAACTAACATGGTTACAAATCGCACCATCAACTGGTTTGTCAATGGCTCTGATGTACGGTGCACTTCCCGTTTCAGGTTTGTTTATTATTTTTTACGCCATATATAACCTGTTAGATAAGCAAGAATTAGCGACCGTCCAAGAAACTAATAAGGAAGATGGAGGTGAGCATATATGACAATAATGGCAGGTTTAGTATTGTTTATAACTTTTTTCTTCTTCCTATTATTCGGTTTGCCTATTGCACTGGCGATTATCTTGAGTTCTATCATCACGTTGTTAATGATTCTACCATTTGATGTGACCATAGTGACGGCAGCGCAACGAATGGTTACGGGTATTGATGATTTTACGATGCTCGCTATACCACTCTTCGTTTTGGCTGGTATCATCATGAACAATGGTGGCATCGCATTTAGGTTAGTTAATTTTGCGAAAGTCCTTGTAGGTCGTTTGCCTGGCTCATTGGCGCATACCAATATTGTTGGTAATATGCTGTTTGGTTCGATTTCAGGGTCGAGTGTAGCAGCTGCAGCTGCAATGGGGCGCATCATGGGACCTATGGAAGAAAAACAAGGATATAGAAAAGAGTATTCGGCTGCTGCAAATATTGCTTCTGCACCTTCGGGTTTAATGATACCGCCAAGTTCATTATTAATTGTTTATTCACTTGTGAGTGGCGGGACATCAATTGCTGCATTATTTATAGCTGGTTATATACCTGGGATTTTATGGGGCATTGCCTGTATGATTGTAGCTTTTACTATGGCCAAAAAACAAGGCTATAAAGTATCTGAAAGTATTGGCTGGAGAGATAAATTATTTTTAACATTAGATGCTTTACCAAGTTTGTTGTTAATTGTCATTGTTATTGGCGGTATCGTTTCAGGGATATTTACTGCGACTGAGGGTGCTGCTGTAGCCGTACTTTATTCGACTGTTTTATCGCTTATTTATAAAAGTTTATCATTGAAACAGATTCCTAATGTAATTAAAGAAACAGCAGAGATAAGTGGGATGATATTGTTCTTAATTACCGCTTCTGCACTATTTTCACTTGTCATGAGTTATACCGGATTACCCGAAGCAATTTCAAATGGCATTATTTCTATGACAGATAATCCAATCATTTTATTACTATTAATAAATGTCATTTTGTTGGTTATTGGTACTTTTATGGACATCACACCAGCCGTATTAATATTTACACCGATATTTTTACCAATTTCAGAAGTTTTAGGCTTAGACCCAATTCACTTTGGTATTATTATTGCTTTTAATTTATGTATTGGAAATATCACGCCACCGGTTGGCAGTGCCTTATTTGTAGGTGCAAGTGTTGGTGGCGTGCGTGTAGAGGCAGTGTTCAAATATTTAGTACCTTATTTCATCGCATTAATTATCTTAATGTTATTTATAACATTTATACCAGAACTTTCATTATTCCTTCCTAAATTATTAGGATTATAGAAAAGGAGCAAAATATTATGTCATTAATTACTGATGATTTTTTACTAAACAATAAAACAGCAGTGAAGTTATATGAAAAGGCGAAAGACCTACCTATATATGATTTCCACTGCCATTTAGACCCTAAAGAAATTTATGAAAATAAAAACTATGAAAACATTACACAGCTTTGGTTAGGAGGGGATCATTATAAATGGCGTTTAATGAGAGCTTACGGTATTGAAGAAGCATATATCACTGGTAATGCAGATGACTTTGATAAGTTCCAGGCATTTATGCATATGCTGCCGTATTCAATCGTTAACCCGATGTACCATTGGTGTGCGCTTGAATTAAAACGTTATTTTAATGAGGATACTGATTTAGATAAAGTAAATGTAAAAAAACTTTATAAAACATTAAACCGTAAATTAGCTAAGACGTCACACACGCCACAGAATTTAATAAAGCAAAGTAATGTGAAAGTTGTATGTACAACAGATGATCCATGTGATGATTTGAAATATCATCAATTATTAAATGAAGATAAAAAAGTAACATTCAAGGTGTGCCCTACATTTAGACCAGATAGCTATGTGTTTTTAAGTAGTGCAACAGTGCAAGAGAAAATAGATAAATTAGATGAAGCGACTGATTGTGATGTTAGTAATTTAAATAATTATATCGAAGCGTTGAAAGCACGTGTACATTACTTTGATAGACAAGGAGCTAGGAGTTCGGACCAAAGTTTTGAAAAAACACCACTGATGACAGCTTCGTCTGAAGAAGCTAATGCTATATTCGAAATGTTAGTAAGCGGTCAAAGTGTTTCAGAAACTGAACAATATGAATTAGCGGGCTATATTTTAACAGAAATTAGTAAAGTCTATCACGAATTGAATTGGGTAGTTCAGTTCCATTTAGGCCCTACAAGAAATAATAATACAAACATGTATGACAAAGTAGGTCCAGACAGTGGTTTCGATAGTGTTGGTGAACAACTCAGTGCTAAAAGATTAAACGCCATGTTAGACCACCTTGAACAACATCAAGCACTTTCAGATACTATTATTTACCCAAATAATGGAAATGACCATTTAATGGTACAAGCAACTGCAGGTAACTTTTCAAATAGTCAACACAAAGTACAGTTAGGTGCAGCATGGTGGTTCAATGATACGAAAGAAGGCATGGAAAAACATTTAGTGGAATATGCTAACGTAGGTTTGTTATCTAAATTTGTTGGCATGCTTACAGACTCACGCAGTATGATTTCTTATACACGCCATGAGTATTTCAGAAGAATCTTATGTAATTTCTTGGGAGATAAGATTGAAAAGGGAGAAATTGCATTATCACCATCAACAATCGATCAAATAGTGAAAGATATTTGTTATAACAATGCAGTTAATTTATTCAAAATTGAAGGAGTTAAGGAGGAATAATTATGGAATTATCATTTCGTTGGTATGGTGAAGATGACCCAGTAACTTTAAAGAATATTAAACAAATTCCAGATATGAAACAAATTGTTACGGCGATTTATGATATCCCAGTTGGTGAAGTTTGGACATCTGAAAGAATTTCTCAGTTAAAACAATCTATTGAAGCGGAAGGCTTAAAGTTTGAAGTAGTAGAAAGTCTGCCGGTTAGTGAAAAAATTAAAATGGGGACGACGGAACGTGATGCTTTAATTGAAAATTATAAAGTATCGTTAAAAAATTTAGCGGCTAATGGCGTTAAAACAGTCACATATAACTTTATGCCTGTATTTGATTGGACACGTTCACAGTTAGATTATGAACTTGATGATGGCTCTAATACGTTAATTTATAAACATGATCAATTGAAAGACATCGATCCTTTAACAACTGATTTGAATTTACCGGGATGGGACGAAAGTTATTCTAGAGCAGAGATGAATCAACTCATTACAACATATCGTGAAATGTCAGATGAACAACTGTGGGAAAACTTAAAATATTTCTTAGAAGCAGTGTTGCCAACTGCAATTGAACACGATATTGATTTAGCAATTCACCCGGATGATCCACCATGGTCAATTTTTGGTATCCCTCGTATTATCAAGAATAAAGACAGCTATAGACAATTATTAGCTATAAATGATAGTAGACATAATGGTATTTGTTTCTGTACTGGATCTCTTGGTTCATTAGCTGAGAATGATTTGCCAAGTATGATTCGTGAATTTGGCGAGCATATTCATTTTGTGCACATGCGTAATGTGAAACGTTTAGATGAATTTTCATTCGTTGAAACAGGGCACTTATCTAAAAATGGATCTGTAGATATGAAAGCAGTTGTAGAAGCCTTAAGAGATATTGACTTTAAAGGTACAATCAGACCCGATCATGGACGTATGATTTGGGAAGAAACAGGAAAAGCAGGTTATGGGTTGTTCGATAGAGCATTAGGGGCAACATATATTAATGGTTTAATTGAAGGAGTGAGCAAATAATGACTGAACAATTTAAAAACGTTAATGTCGTTATTACAGGTGCCACAGGCGTAATAGGTTCAACATTTGTGAAAGCACTTGTAAAAAAAGGCGCGAATGTTGGTATTTTAGGGCGTTCCGAAGAGAAAATTGTGGACTTGCAAAATGAAATTGATAAAGAAAAAAGACAAACTGTAGCATTAGTCGCAAACGTATTAGATAAAGCGTCGTTACAACAAGCTAAACAAACCTTTAACGATAAATTTGGAAAAATATCTGTGCTTATTAACGGTGCAGGAGGTAATAACCCAAACGCTACTACTAATGATGAAATGTACGATGAAGATGGTGACAAAACATTCTTTGATTTAACCGAAGAAGGCGTAGATAAAGTCTTTAAGTTAAACTATACGGGTACATTCTTACCATCACAAGTGTTTGGTAAAGATGTTGTAGAAGTTGAAACTGGGACAATTATTAATATATCATCGATGAATGCTTTTACACCATTAACGAAGATTCCAGCATATAGTGGTGCAAAATCATCAGTAAGTAACTTTACGCAGTGGTTGAGCACATACTTTGCAGGCCATATACGTGTGAATGCGATTGCACCAGGTTTCTTTGAAACAAACCAAAATAAAGCACTATTACGTAATGAAGATGGTTCATATTCTGAACGTGCTTCGAAAATTTTATCTCAAACACCAATGAATCGTTTTGGTGAACCTGAAGAAATATTAGGTACACTTTATTGGTTAATGGATAATAATATGAGTGGCTTTGTTACTGGTATCGTCGTACCAGTCGATGGAGGATTCTCGTCATATTCTGGTGTTTAGAGCAAATTTGTAACTGATTGAGCTATCAGTAAATTGGCGATGCGAATGAGAATATAATCAAATTTCCCTATGGAAGTTGTCGGCGTCAGTATAGTATCAAAGTTGTGACGTTATAATGAATATGGGACCTAAAACATCTCTGACTAGAGAATAAGCATCAATTTCTATTGAAATTATATATATGAACTGTTCTAAAATAGTGGGGCTAAAATAAAAAACACTTTCGTTGAATCTATATCTATCATTTCGATAAGTGTGTCATTTAAATTCTAGTCGTTAACGATTTTGTAACATACTGAAGCCCAGCGGATATTAGAAGTAAGAGACTCCAGGCTGGAAGCATATTATAGGTAAGCGTGCACGGTCAAAATTGTAAAGTTGTTATATAGCAAGGACTAACCCGTTTTTAATACGCATTAGTCCCTTGTTTTGAGAAAAAGGGGTTTGTGTCCCAAACTCATTGTGCAAGATGACAAAACAAACGTTATAACAACATTATTAATAGTTAATATTCTTGTAGGAGTGTGATACGAAATCAACGTTAAGGCAGTTGGTTTCTGATCCACTCTTATTTTTATTGGGAAAGTATATTGAGTTTAGACGATAAATGTTACATTTAATTAATTTTGTGAATTGGCGCGAAATGAAGAGTGAGTAACTGTTATCATTGTAAAAATAACTACAGATTAATTGCGAAAAAGCATTGATAATAATTATCAATTAATCCATAATGTAATGCATATGCACATTTATAATTTATAGATTAGGTGGGATGTTGTGAAATCATTTTTGAATTATTATAAGCCATACAAAGGGTTGTTTTTTATAGATTTTGGTTCTGCCATAGTTGTTGGGTTATTAGAATTAATTTTCCCGCTCATAACAAGTATTTACATAGATCGCTTGTTACCAACTAATAATTGGAACCTTATTGTGATTTTTGGATTAGTATTGCTAGGCATCTTTGCTGCTGAATCAGTGCTTAAATTTGTAGTAACATACTGGGGACATAAATTAGGTACGAATATAGAGCGAGATATGCGGAATGATTTATATAGTCATATTCAAAAATTAAACTTTAAGTATTTCGATAATCAAAAATCTGGAAAATTAATAGGACGCCTAACCAATGATTTAATGGATATTGGGGAAGCGGCACATCATGGGCCAGAGGATATATTTTTATCTATTATGACTTTGGTGGGTGCGTTTGTGATTATGTTGACAATTGACGTAAAATTAGCACTAATTACATTCTGTGTTGTGCCAATTGTTTTTATATTAGCTATATATTTCAGTCAAAAAATGTCTCGAGCATTTAAAGGGCTGTTTGCGAATGTGTCTCGTTTTAATGAATTGATAGCAGATAATGTTGGCGGTATCAGATTAGTTCAAGCATTTACTAATGAGCGTCATGAACAACAGAAATTCAATCGTATTAATGATAATTTTAGAGCTACCAAATTAAAAGCATATAATTACATGTCGTGGAATATTACGATTAGTCATATTGCCCAAAAACTAACACTAGTTATCGTGTTAATCGTAGGTAGTTATTTCGTATTACATGGGGACTTGAGTTATGGTGGGATCGTAGCTTTTATTATGATTACGAATGTATTGTTTAAACCATTAGAACAAATCAATATGATTATCGAATTATTTCCAAAAGCAATTGCAGGTTTCAACAATTTCAGAGAAATTTTAGCAATAGACCCTGAAATACAAGATGATCCACAAGCTACTAAAATGCCCGTGAAACCTGAGACAATTGAGTATAAAGACGTGTCATTTGGCTATGGAGAGACACCCATTTTAAATCATATGAATTTAACAATTCATCAAGGTGAGAAGATTGCATTAGTTGGTCCAAGTGGAAGCGGAAAGACTACAATTAGTTCATTATTACCACGTTTCTATGAAGTGGATGAAGGTGATATTTTAATAGATGGACAAAGCATTCAATCTATCCAATTAGCATCATTACGTTCAGAAATAGGAGTTGTGCAGCAAGATGTTTTCTTATTCTCTGGCACGCTAAGGGATAATATTGTCTATGGACATTTAGATGCTGATGAAACACAAATATGGGATGCCATTCGTAACGCGCAACTCGAAACGTTTATAAATGAACTACCATTCGGTCTTGATACCCTCGTAGGTGAACGAGGTACAAAATTATCTGGAGGACAGAAGCAACGTATATCGATTGCTAGAATGTTTTTGAAAGATCCATCTATTATTATTCTAGATGAAGCAACAAGCGCACTAGATATTGAAACAGAAAATAAAATTCAAAAAGCGTTTAAAAAACTTTCTGAAGATCGAACTTCTTTAATTATTGCGCACCGGTTATCAACGATTAAAGATGTAGATCGTATAATATTTATTAAAGACGGTCAAATATTGGAAGAGGGAAGTCATGAAAGCCTCATGAAACAGGATGGTCCTTATAAGCAACTGTATGCATCACAATTTGCGGAAGTTGAGGCATTTTAATTTTGAAGTATATAAATAAGAAGCGTGCATCACTAGGTTCGAGACCTAATGGTGCACGCTTCAATGTTCTTACAAATAGAAAATGGTGTTAGTAGATTGACTGTGTGGCTAGAATGTTTCGGATTGTGCATCTGTATTTACTGTAATAAGTTTATTAAAGTGATTATGATAAGCTTCCCAATCAATTTTTGAGTTAGTTTGGTCAGTAATCAACACATCGATAATGTCGTTAGGACAAACATGATAAAGCGACACCTTATCGAATTTAGAGCTATCGGTAAGTACATAAATTTGTTTGGCTTGTTTAACCATTTGTATTTTTGTAGAAGCTAGTGTGTCATTAAAATGCGTAACTCCTTTTTCTAAGTCGATTGCAGGCGTTGCAAGAAATAATTTCGAAGGGTTAAAGTGCTTAAGCGCTTCGTTTGTCAACATACCATTCAATAAGTAATTGTCTTTATATAACGTACCACCAGTAACAATTACTTGGTTAGATGTTGATTTTAAAATTGAAGCAATATGGATGTCATTAGTAATAATTGTTAAATTACTTTTTTGTGCAAGTGCACGTGCAAAATGCAATGTCGTCGATCCAGAATCAATGAACAATGTGTCATTCGCTTCAATAAATTCAGCTGCTTTTTGACCTATAGCTACCTTTTCATAATAATAGCTAGTTTCACGGTCATCAAAGTTTAATTCATCCCAAACTTCAGTGTCATTTAATACGACGCCGCCATGTGTCCGTTTGATTTGGTTGTACTGTTCTAATTTATTTAAGTCACGACGAATTGTTGCTTCATGTACATTGAATTCATTAGCTAAGGTGTGTACTGTAGCTTTTTTATTAGTTTTTAAAAATGTAATAATATGTTGTTCTCTTTCAGCTGGTAACATCGACGACAACCTCCTAAATATATTGTTTGGTTATTGTTAATTATGATGGATATTCATCATTTTTCATATGTTTTGGCATTTTAATAAAATAAGTCATAAATGTACTGATAAAGTATAGAATGGCTAGAACCCAAATGACACCGATTGCTTCTATACTACCGATAAATAGGTAAACAATCATCGGGCCGACAAATACGGGTAAACCGGCGCCTAAATTAAGCACGGATAAAGCTGCACCCTTATCTTTTTTAACAAGGGAAGGTACTAATGCAGAAAGTGGTACATATGCTGCAATAAACGCGCCCCAACAGAAACCAACAATTGTTAATAATACTAAATTACCATCTGTCCAAATTGGGACATAACCCATCAATAATACCGAAATACCGCTACCAATGCCACCGAAATACATTACAGTGTTACGCCAGCCGATTTTGTCCCCAACAACACCGAAAATAAGATTGAATAAGATATTACCAACAAAAATAGTGGACCATACCGCTAACCATTTTGAAGTCGGGATGCCAAAGGATGATAAATAGATAGGTAAAAAGACTGGAAATGCGAATTGTGCTGTCGTATTAATTACACGGACAATACCACCTAATAAAACTTTTGGTTCTTCTGCTACAATAGTCACACCTTTAAATACTTCTTTAAGTTTTTCTAATGCGCTGCCTTGGCTTGAAGGGAGTGTATCTTTATTTAATATTAAAGTAAAGAACCCACCGAGAACAACCCAAATTAATGAGCTCCATAATGTATTTATGTGGCCTAAATATTCAATTGCCCAAATAGAATAGAGGGCGCCAAGCACATTTAAACCACCTGTGAATACAAACCAGAACCAACCTACTGCTGCGCCAAGTGTTTTTTGCTCTGAACGATATGATATCCATACTAAGAATGAGTACGCAAATAATGGATAGCCCAAACCTCTTAATGCGTATGCTGGTAACATTAGTGCTAAGTTTTGAGAAGGAATTGCAAAGCCGACGAAGAAAATTGTACCGATAATATAGAAGAATAAACCTAATAACATGGTACGTTTACCGCCAAGCGCTTCCGCAAATACCCCACTTAACCAACTTGCTATAGCAACTGTAACTCCGTATGCAGAGAAGAGTAAGCTTGTTTCTTGAACTGAGAAACCATGTCCATGTAACCAAGGGCTTAGCCAACCGATCTCTAACCCGTCACCCATCATAAAGATGATGATACCAATATAGCCCCAAATAATTTGTCGAGGCATACCTAGAATAGAACTTGAATTATTCATTTATAAACCACCTTTTATTCATTTTGCCAATGATATTGTAAATAAGTTTTCTTCCATCCTTTGTGTGCAGCTGTATCATCTAACGCTACTTTCAAATCATCTGTGTTATAAATATGGTAATATTTGTCAGGAATCAATTGTCTTAATGCTTTTTGATATTGTTTGTTACTGAAAGCATTGATAAGTTGTTCGAATTCGCGCTTTGTACTGCGAGAACTGCCTGAAAATGTTAATCCTTTTTCCAGTACATCTCGTGTGTTGATACCGACACGTTCTTCTGTGACTCCCATTAATACAATATGGCCTTGTCTATCAATTAAATCAATTGCTTGATTAATAGCAGATTCTGAGAACTTGCCTCCTGCACATTCAAAGACAGTATGAACTCCACGATGTTGTGCAAAATCATAGTCAAAGACTAAATGAGTCGTTGCAAAGCTTTCAAAAGCTGCTAATTTTTCTTCAACAGCTCCAAATACTAATAATTGTTCTTGCTCAATACCGTAAATATAATGTAATGCAGTGGCTGCTAAATAACCTACTGGACCATCACCGAATATAGCAACCTGAGGAGAGTTATCCGTAGTGATATGTTCAAGCTGATTGATAGGGAATAACGAAACAGAACATAATTCCGCTAACAAAGCAACATCTTCATCTAAAGTATCAGGTACTTTAACTACATTATCTCCAGGTACAACCAGCTTATCTTGGCATATACCATCAAAGCCGCTTCCCATAAATAATGCGTGTTCATCATAATTATCTTGATAGGAAGAAGGCGCAAATGATTGTTTACGTAAATAAGAAGGAATATTTGGAACGATGACAACCTTATCTCCCTGAATAAAGTCCGGATGCTTGGAATCTTCAACAATACCGATTCCTTCATGAAATAATGCCATAGGTAATTTTTCTGCAAGTGCTTCGGGACGACGGTTACCTGTATAATAGCGTAAATCTGCATGACAGACGCTTGCTTTTGTTGGTTTAACGATAATATCTCTATCGTCATAATCATGAATAAGTGTAGCTTGTTCGAATTGACCAGGTTCAGTTAATCGGAAAGCATTCGATTGAATTTTCATATTTGCGCATCTCCTTGTTTTTTATTGTTCATCTATGTTTATATCGCTAATAGTAAACGCTTACATAAGTGTTTGTCAAACTATTTTTGCTTTATAATGCATTTATTTGTCGTTTTATGATTTTTTATGTTGATTTTTGTAACAATCTTAATTATGCTTTAAGAAAGCGTTTTCTTATTAGAAAGTGAATGGGGGCTTAAACAATGACTTACAGTATAGGTGTTGATTTTGGTACAGGGTCAGGAAGAGCATTTTTGATTAATACTGAAAATGGAAAAATTGAAGGGCAATATATAAAAAATTATACACATGGCACAATAGAAGGCACGTTAGGTGGAGAAAAGCTACCTCAAAGCTTTGCGCTGCAAAATGGTAATGATTATATGGAAGTCATTGAAACAGGTATTCCTGCAATTTTAGAAAAAACTGATATTTCACCTTCTGAAATCGTCGGCATAGGTATTGATTTTACGTCTTCAACAGTTATATTTGTAGATGAACAAATGGAGCCTATACACAACAAAGCAGGTTTTCAAGATAATCCACACGCTTATGTAAAGTTATGGAAACATCATGGTGCACAAGATGAAGCAGATTTACTATTTAAGACGGCACTAGAAGCTAAAAATAGATGGTTAGGTTACTATGGATTTAATGTTAGTAGTGAGTGGATGATTCCTAAAATCATGGAAGTTAACAATAAAGCGCCTGAAGTTATGGCCGTTACTGCAAATATTATGGAAGCAGGCGACTGGATTGTAAATCGTCTGACTGGTCAGAATGTAAGGTCTAATTGTGGCTTAGGATTTAAGTCTTTTTGGGAAGAAGAGACGGGTTTTCATTATGATTTATTTGATAAAGTAGACTCAGATTTATCAGACATTGTACGTACAAAAGTTGATGCGCCTGTGGTTAACATAGGTGATAGTGTCGGTACGCTGAGTAAAGAGATGGCTGACAAGTTAGGACTGTCACAAGATACACAAGTTAGTCCTTTTATTATTGACGCACATGCAAGTTTATTAGGTATTGGTTCGGAAAAAGATAAAGAAATGACAATGGTCATGGGAACGAGTACATGCCACTTAATGCTTAATAAAGAGCAACATAAAGTTCCTGGTATTTCTGGCTCAGTTAAAGGAGCTATCATCCCAGATTTATACGCTTATGAAGCGGGACAAACGGCAGTAGGCGATTTATTTGAATATATTGCGAAGCAAGCCCCTTATGATTACGTTAAAGTAGCAGAGTCACGTGGGATTTCTATATTTGATTTACTTAATGAAAAAGCGTCTAAACTTTATCCAGGTGAAAGTGGTCTTATCGCCTTAGATTGGCATAACGGTAATCGTAGCGTATTAAGTGATAGTAATTTAAAAGGCAGTATCTTTGGGATGAGCCTACAGACAAAACATGAGGAAATATATCGTGCATATTTGGAAGCAACCGCTTTTGGTGCAAAGATGATTATGCAACAATACCAAGGATGGCAAATGGAAGTTGATCATGTGTTTGCTTGTGGTGGTATTCCTAAAAAGAATGGTTTGCTCATGGAAATCTATGCCAATATATTGAATAAAAAGATTACTATAATTGATAGTGAATATGCACCAGCCATAGGTGCAGCAATTTTAGGTTCTATTTGTGGTGGTGCACATCCTGATTTTAATTCAGCTATAAAAGCAATGAAAGAACCAGTGCTTTATCAAGTAGAACCAGATCCTCAACAAGTACGTATTTACAAAAAATTATTTAGCGCTTATAAAGAATTACATGATTTACATGGTTACAAAAAAGCACGTATTATGCGTAATGTTAGTGCTTTAATGTAAATTTATAGCATTAATGCGATGTAAAAAAGTAAAGACTACAGCTAAAAATGCTGAGTATTTGTGGTTTATAGGTATTAAAAGAGGAAAAAGATATAGTAACTAATGATACTAAGGGGATGACTATTGTGGAATGGGAAATCGTTAATTTAGATATGGAGTTTAAGGTGAACGCTTCGGTCGAAAAAGTGTTTGAAGCATGGACAAATCCAAATGTTTTTAAGCAATGGTTATTTACTACTAAAGAGACAAATAAAGTAGCACAGAACCAGTTTGAAATAAATGGGGAGTGGGAGATAGTTGATGAAAGAGGAGGTAAAACATATAGAGCCACAGGCACCTATATGGATATTGTAAAACCATATAAATTGATGTATTCGTTTAAAATGCCTCAATTTAGCTATTTAGAAGATATCATAACCGTTGAATTTATAGATTTAGAAAATGAGACGCAAGTTAAATTTAATCAAGGTTTAAAAGTACCATTAGATGATACATTTAATAAACAATCATACGAACAATCAAAGGAAGATGCTAAAAAGCAAACAGAAGAAGGATACAATAAAATGTTTGAACAACTAAAGCAAATACTAGAGTGAAAATATATAGCATTATCATATGTATGATAAGCCCCTCATTACATAATAAAGGTAGTGAGGGTTTTAGTATGTATTTTAGTTAGCTATTTTTTGTAATGAGAAGTTACTTTTTTCTATCATGTTCTTAATAAGGTTAAAGGCTAATTGGCAGCGATAGAGAAACAACATTGTTTATATTAATAAAGACTAAACCTCTAGGTTGATTAGAAGTCGAAGCGCTATTTTACGCTATTATTTATGCATGTGGGAAAATAGAAAAGTTATAATTCACTCTATAAAAACAAAAAACTACTAATCTCCCGTGAATACAGTTGATTAGTAGCTTGAAAAACTATATTTAGAAGTTGTACAGAGAATGTAAGACGACGATACTTGATTATAAAAGATTAGGACATAAAAGTACTAATAGCATCAATTAAACTATAAATACCTAAAAAGCTTACAACTAAAACCACTATCCCCCCGATAATATTAAGCCAAATGGTATTCGTAAAGTGACCCATTAAGTTTTTCTTATTAATAATAATAAAAATTAAAATGGCCACAATAGGTAAGATAATACCATTTAAAGCTTGTGCAATGAGTAATACTTGAAGCGGTTCAAAGCCTAAGGCCGAAGTGATAATACCTATAATTATAATAATCGTAAATATAGACTTATATTTTTTACTGTTCATACCACCTTGCCATCCGAGTAGACTGCTAATAGTAGCAGCAGCGCCTGTGGGGGAAGCAATAGCTGATGATAGACCTGCAGCAAATAATCCAATACTGATTGCAATTGGAGCTGCGTCGCCTAATACAGGTTCCAATGGCCCTGCAAGCTGTATAACGCTTGTGACTTCTTTACCTTGAATTAAAGTGGCTGCAGAGATTAATACTGCGGCAGATATGATACCACCTATTGATATCGAGACGATTGTATCCCACCGTGCGAATTTTAATTCTTTTATGTGGCCAAACCGTTCATGGACTGCCGTAGAATGGATAAAGAAGTTGTAGGGCACAACTGTTGTACCAATAAGTGCAATAACTGTGAGAATTGAACCATCTGGTATTGTAGGGACAAAAATGCCTTTTAAGATACCAATAATATCCGGCTTTATTACAATCATGGTAGTAATAAAAATAATGCCCATAATAACCATGAGTACGATCATTATTTTTTCTAAAAAACGATAATTACCAAATAAGCCGATTAGTAATATAAAGAATCCGATTACCGGAGCTACCCAATGCTCAGGCAAATTTAGCAAATATGAAGCACCAAGTGAGGTGCCAATCAAGTCACCACTGATATATGCTGCACAACCAATGGTTACTGCGATTAAAGTGAACCAAACTATAATCAGCTTGCCAATTTTATTTTTAAATAAGTCTTGGATAGCCTCGCCTAAACCTTCACGCGTGACAAGAGATAAACGAATAATCATCTCTTGTAGCACAATTGTAGCAATGATGGAAAATACTACTGCCCAAAGTAAACTATATCCAAATCCTGCGCCACCTTGAGTCATGGTAGTCACAGTACCTGGACCAATAAAAGAGGCTGTAATAATCATTCCTGGACCAAGTGAACGTAAAACTTTCTTAGCACTTTTTATCATCTAAACCACTCCTCAAATTATTTTGATTGATTTAAATAAGCGACGTGGCCAGCAAGCACATATAGTACTGCTGTAGAGACAAAGTGGGCTGAGTTCTGGTTGGCATCCATCATTGGGTATACTTCTACATAATCCATACCACAAAGACCTAATTTACCAAATTCATGAATCATCGTTAATAATTCATAAGAAGTTATGCCGTTACCGTCTACGGGCCCTCCTGGATTAAAAGCAAAGTCCAATACATCACTACAAATTGTTAAGTACACAACGTCAACATTTTGACTTGCTTGATCGTAAATGTCGCGAGCATATTGTTTTAAATCTTTAGCTTCACGAATATCATTAATTGTTAAAGTAACAGCGCCAGCTTCTTGAGCGTAACGTCCAGTAGCAGGTTGATTTCTAGGACCGTGGATGCCTGTATGAATAATACTTTCATTTCGTATGCCCTCGGTGTTATAAAGGTGCATAAAAGGCGTGTTACGTGCATAAGATTCACCTTCATAGTCGGGCATATTATCATAATGAGCATCTAAATGTATGATGCCAACTTTTTTACCAGTTTCTGTTAAAGATTTAAGGATAGGGTATGTAACACCGTGTTCACCACCAAAACCAACTAAAAATTTTTCGCTTTCCCAAAGTGGTTTAGTAAAACTTGCAATATTATCATAACTTTGTTTATTATCGTGTGCGACAAAAGGAACATCACCCACATCTCCGATAGTTAAGTGTTCGCTGATATCAATATGATTTAATTCAGGTAAATATTGGCTGTAGCGCGCGGAACAACTGCGTATTTGTTTTGGACCTAATTCAACTCCAGTATAATCGCCCCAAGTACTTTCGCCTTCGAACGGTGCACCATAAATTATGACATCTGTGTCTAAAGTGTTTGTTTGAGTCAGGTTCTTACTATTTAAAAAGCATGGAACATTACCGTAAATATTATTTTTCATAATGTATATCCTCCCCTTTATTGTAAATAAGTATATAGATAATTATTTTGTATTTCAAATAAATCTGAAAATTCGAATTTCTATAAAACGGTAATATATAATAAATAACTTACATAGATGTAAAATATATTTTAAGTAGAAAACTTTACGTTGTTGGTATTAATTGGTGTTTATTAAGTAGTAGGTTAGTGATAAATAAACAAAAACATCCACTAACGTCATTTAACGCCAGTGGATGTTATATACAATATCTATTTCATTATTTACACGCTTTATGAACCGGCCTGTTACGTATTAAACGCTAAGCCCAACCACGGAAGCGTGATGCTTCAGCAGTACGTTTGATTCCTAAGACATAAGCAGCTAAACGCATATCCATTTTTCTATCTTCTGCTAAGTCATATATTGTATTAAATGCTTCAACCATTTTTTCACGAAGTTTCATATTAACTTCAGCTTCAGGCCAATAATAACCCTGATTATTTTGTACCCATTCAAAGTAAGAGACAGTTACGCCACCAGCACTAGCTAAAACGTCAGGAATAATTAAGACGCCACGCTCAGTTAAAATACGCGTCGCTTCTGGTGTTGTCGGTCCATTAGCTGCTTCAGCGATAATTTTTGCTTTAATTTGATGCGCATTATCCTCAGTGATTTGATTTGATAGTGCAGCAGGTACTAAAATATCACAATCAACCTCAAATAATTGTTCTTTAGGTATACTATCATCAAATAATTGTGTGACTCTGCCATGTTGCTCTTTGAGTTCAACGAGACGATCTACATCTAGACCGTTAGGATTATGTAACGCTCTGAAACTTTCAGAAATAGCTACAATTTTAGCACCCATATCATGTAAGATCTTTGCGATAAAGCTTCCAGCATTACCAAAGCCTTGAATTGCAACACGAGATCCTTTAATATCAATATTCTTACGCTTTGTTGCTTCTTCGATTGTGATAACTGCACCTAGCGCAGTTGCTCGGTTACGACCTTGTGAACCACCTAAAGAAAGGGGTTTACCCGTAATAAATGCAAAGGCATTAGAACGATTAATCTTACTATATTCATCCATCATCCAAGACATGATTTGCGGATTTGTGTAAACATCTGGCGCTGGAATATCACTCTCAGGGCCAACAAATTGTGAAATGGCTTTAACGTAGCCTCGGGATAAACGTTCTAATTCTTGATTACTCATTTGTCGAGGGTCACAGATAATACCACCTTTACCACCACCAAAGGGTAGATTTGTGATGCCACATTTCAACGTCATCCACATAGATAATGCTTTGACTTCCTCTTTATTTACATCGGGATGAAAACGAATTCCTCCTTTAGTAGGACCAACAGCATGATTGTGCTGTGCACGATACCCAGTAAATGTTTTAACCGTTCCGTCATCCATACGGACGGGTACACGTACTTCTAAAAATCTTAAAGGTTCTTTTATGAGTTCATACATGCCATCGTCAAAACCTAATTTATGTAAAGCTTCTTTCGTAATTTCCTGTGTTGAAGTTACTAAATCATTATGTTCTGTCATTACATTACTCCTTTACCTATTACTTATTACTTATATTTCATGTTAATGGCATGTAGAATGAAAATCAATACTAAAAACTGAATTTTTATAAAAGTAAGAAAATTCAGTTAACAAGATAACGCTTACTTTTTCAAGTAACTTCCTATCTTGTATGCGTATGTGCGTTGAACTTAGCTTAGTATATTTTGTAACTTTATATTGACTAAATTTTCAGAAATCAATAGAATGATTAATAATATAAAAAATTATATATTGAGTACTTAAAGATAAGGAGCACATACAATGGAACAAACGACATTCAAACGTGCGATGAAGCAGCGTCATCTTATGTTATTAAGTTTTGGCGGCGTCATTGGTACAGGTTTATTTTTAAGTTCTGGATATACATTACAGCAAGCGGGACCGCTAGGAACTGTATTGTCTTATTTAGTAGGTTCAATCCTTGTATACTTAGTTATGCTTTGTTTAGGACAATTAGCTATTAAACATCCTGTAACAGGAGGATTTCATACATATGCTAGCAAATATATTCACCCATCTGTGGGGTATATCGTTGCATGGTTTTATTGGTTAACGTGGACGGTAGCTTTAGGGTCTGAATTTACTGCGGTAGGCATTTTGATGCAAAAATGGTTTCCTGAAATACCCGAATACATATTTGCTGCCAGTGCGATTATATTAGTATTGATTTTTAATATCGTATCGACAAGGTTTTATGCGGAAGTAGAATTTTATTTTTCAATGGTAAAAGTGATTACCATAATTGTATTTATTATTTTAGGTATATGTGTCATCTTAGGCATGATTCATTATAGTGGATATGAAGGCATAAATACCATTACGCAGAGATATACTAATCCGACTTTCCCTAATGGTATAGGAGCAGTATTTTTAACAATGTTGGCTGTAAATTATGCATTTAGCGGAACAGAATTGATAGGAATTGCGGCCGGTGAAACGGAAAATCCTAAGCAGGTAATTCCTAAGGCGATACGCGCCACTTTATGGAGGCTTGTTATCTTTTTTATAGGAACGATGGTTATTATTTCGATATTAATTCCTAGCTATCAAGGGAAATCTTTAGAAAGTCCTTTCGTGGTTATTTTCCAAAAAATGGGGATTCCATACGCTGGGGATATTATGAATTTGGTGATTATTACAGCATTATTATCTGCTGCTAATTCAGGGTTATATGCCGCCAGCAGAATGATATGGAGTTTATCAAATGAAGGTGTATTTCCTAAATGGTTTGGACGTTTAAATAAATATCGTATGCCTATAAATGCGACGCTATTTAGTATGGTAGGAGGCTTGTTAGCTTTATTATCCAGCGTTTACGCAGCCGATTCACTATATGTTGTACTCGTGTCTATTGCTGGTTTAGCAGTGGTAATTGTTTGGATGAGTATATGTGTTTCTTACTTTAATGCTAAAAGAATTGATCACAGTTTGAAGATACATCAATCGGTACCTATTATTGGATTTATCTTATGTTTAGTATCGTGTGTTGGAATGATTTTTGACTCTAATCAAGCACCAGCCCTTTATTTTGGTATACCTTTTGCAACAATCGCATTATTATATTATTTTGTTAAGTACCACAAGAAATGAGGCAAATAAATGAGGTTATTAGAAAAGTTAGAAGATCAATCACCATTAGTGTTAGATGGTGGATTAGCAACAACATTGGAACAAGCAGGGTGTAATTTAAATTCATCTTTATGGTCGAGTGAAGTATTAAAAAATAATCCTGTCAAAATTAAAGAAGCACACCAAGCATTTACAGATGCAGGAGCAGACATATTACTTACGAGTACATATCAAGCAAGTTATCAAACATTTTCAGATATTGGATTGAAAGATATTGAAATAGAGCAGTTATTTACTACAGCTGTTGGTCAAATCATGGAATCGACTGCTTCAACGCAAGTAATCGTTGGTAGTTTAGGACCTTATGGCGCATATTTAAGTGATGGTTCTGAGTATACAGGTGATTATGAATTAAGCTACGAGGATTATTTTAAATTTCATCGCGCACGTATAGATGCATTAATTACAAGAGGGATTCATGATTTTGTTTTTGAAACGGTGCCTAAATTTGAAGAGGTTAAAGCTATTGTTGAGTATATTGTGCCGTATTATAAGAATCAAACATTTTGGTTATCTGTAACGGTAGATGATTTTGGTAATTTATCTGATGGTACAAATTTTGAAGATTTATGCGAATATATCAAAACACATAAAGAAGAAATTCCAATATTTGGTATTAATTGTTCTTCTGTAGTTGGTGTTAATCAAGCAATCGATAAAGGGCTCACTAGTTTACCGCAGACAATTGCACTTTATCCTAATGGTGGCGCACAGTATAATGCGGAAACAAAGCAGTGGGAGAGTAAGGGCGACAGTCACTTGATTATTGAACAAGTCTCCAAGTGGTTAAAACAGGGTGTTAAAATAATTGGCGGTTGTTGCCAAACGACACCAGAAGACATTAAAAACATACACGTTAAAATAAATGCATAGACTTGATTATAATATGTATGAATATATTAAATGAATTTTTGTTATAACTTATGGAAAATACGCTGCAAGAAATAATTTTTTAGATTATTTCTTGCAGCGTATTTTAATGTAAAACGATAAGATATTAAGTAAAATTTTAAAATTGATTATATTGTTAGCACTATATAACTTTCATAAAACAAAGAGAAATTCAACTTACTTGAGTTTTAAATTTCAGTCAGTGACAAATAAACTACTTTGTGTTTTATTTATAGAGACGTATCACTTTTCGTCTTGTTCTTTTTTCTAAAGAAGAGAAGTGTAGTACCTATTAGTAGTAATAAACTACTCCAAATAGTTGTATTATGCTCTTTTTCACCAGTATTAGGTAATTGTTTCTTTTCAGCTGATGACTGTGGAGCATCTGTTGTTGAACCGGAGTTGTTTATTACTGTATTGCTTGGGCTAGCTTTTACAGTCGTACTAGTATTGATAGTTTCTATATTTAATTTTGTATATTTTTGTGAGTTGAGTTCAAATACTTTATTGTGTTCATTTGGTAAAACTTCAACTTTCTTATCTTTAGTTGAGAGCTCTCTATTTTCTTCAGATGTCGGTTCCGGATTTGGCGTAGGCTCAGAATCAGGTGTTGGTTCTGGGTCAGGTGTTGGCTCAGGATCAGGTGTTGGTTCTGGATCAGGTGTCGGCTCAGGATCAGGTGTCGGCTCAGGGTCAGGTGTTGGTTCTGGATCAGGTGTCGGCTCAAGATCAGGTGTTGGCTCAGGATCAGGTGTTGGCTCAGGATCAGGTGTCGGTTCTGGATCAGGTGTTGGTTCTGGATCAGGCGTCGGCTCAGGGTCAGGTGTTGGTTCAGGATCAGGTGTTGGTTCAGGATCAGGTGTCGGTTCAGGATCAGGTGTTGGTTCAGGATCAGGTGTCGGCTCAGGATCAGGTGTTGGTTCAGGATCAGGTGTTGGCTCAGGGTCAGGTGTCGGTTCTGGATCAGGTGTTGGCTCAGGGTCAGGTGTCGGTTCCGGATCAGGTGTCGGTTCAGGATCAGGTGTTGGTTCAGGATCAGGTGTCGGCTCAGGATCAGGTGTTGGTTCAGGATCAGGTGTTGGCTCAGGGTCAGGTGTCGGTTCTGGATCAGGTGTTGGCTCAGGGTCAGGTGTCGGTTCCGGATCAGGTGTTGGTTCAGGTTTAGGTTTCGGGTCGGTTCCTTCTCCATTTGCATTATTTTGATAGAATAAAACTCCGTTATCCCAACTTGCTTGCGTATAATAATTCTCATAATATGGTGAGAATCCTGAAAGTGTTGTTCTAAATGTTAGTGATTGCGCATCACCATCATAAGCGCTATCAAATTTTACTACATAGACACTATCTAAATTATCAAAGTCTATTTGATAATTACCATTAGTAACATTTAAATTAACGTTGTTCGTTACATCTTGGAACATTGAAGTATCTGAAGTATCGGCATATACGCTTTGGTTTAATTCATTAGGCTTAGTTACTTTAAAAACTTTTACGGATGGTATATTACCGTCTTGATGATTACCTTTAAGTATTTGACCATAAACAGTGGCACCAGAAATTTTAAAGTTATTTGGATTAATATAAGCGAGATGAGAAAAAGTATTATTTTGTTTATTTAATAAAGTAATACTTCCGTTAACGCTTAATCCGGCATTGTTTATACCATTTAAATATTTTATATAAACATCTTTTTGAGTCTTATGTCCATTTATTGTTGCAACAATTGATTGATTACTATCTTTAGTTACATATTTAGGATCGACAAATAAATTTAGAGACAAATTTGTCTTTATGTTCTCTCTGTTATTAACATAATCTGTAAATGTATATCTAATTTTACCATTTTCTAAAATATTTCCATTTGCAATAACTGTTTCTCCATTTTTAATTTCTGGAAATTTAGTTATGGCAGATACGCCTCGTGTATTTACATTATTAGAAAGTGAAATATCAAAATAATCACCTTCTTTAACACCCTCACCAAACGATAATTCATATTTTAAGGTTGATTTTTCACCGTTATGTGGTTTAACCGTATCATTTGATTCAATATTACTATTAACCACAGTAATTTTATCACTTACATCTTTACCAACTACATTTTCATTACTAGATACTTCAGGGTTTGGATTCGTAGCATTATATGTAGAAATTGTGCGTTTTGGTGAAGTAATGTTTTCAATTGATGATATTTGTGCTTTATCTTTATTAGGTTCACTTACTTCATTTTTCTGTGGTGTGTTTTGTTCAGATGTAGCGACAGATTGCGTAGTTTCATTTTGCGAATGGGCTACGTTAGAAGTTGGTACAGAGTTAGATGGTGTTTGTTCACCAGAACTAGCGTCTTTATTGTTTCTGTTCGTATCTAATTTAACATTTTCGTTTTTATCGTTCATATCTTCTTGAGGTGATTCTTCAAGTTTAGTGCTATCTTCAATTTTTAAAGTTTCATCTGCTTCGATTCTTTTATCATTGTTAACGGATTCCGTCTTTTCTACATCATTTTTATTTAACGCTGTATCATTAGGTGCAGTTATTTCATTGTTAATAGCAACCTCATTTGATGTATTGTTTTCACTTTGTGCTGCACTGTTTTGATTATTTGAATCGATTTTTGTTTCTTCATTCGTAGTCTCTGATGCTTTTGCCTCCCCAGAAGCACTTAGACCAATGGCTAGACAAGTACCTAAAAGTACTGAAGCAGCTCCAAATTTATATTTGCGAATACCAAATTTTTCATTTTTCTTTATAAACATAACATTCTCCTCTTTTTAAAATTCATATTATATTGTGATATAGATAAGTATTATAATTTATTTTATATACTTACGCAATGTAATAATTAATTGTTTTGAATTATTTATTAAATGATAAAAATAAGATTAGATTTGCTAATCGTTTAAAAGTTAATTATTTTATGAATTTTAAAAAATGACGCACAAAATTTTTTGGGCGTAAAAAACTACTCAATCCTCATGAACTTTGAGAATCAAGTAGTGTGTTAGAGTAATTATATTTTACTGTGTATAAGTAATATTATATTTACGAAGGCTGTTTTTGTCTTAATGCAAATTCTTTAAATGTGATAAAGCGTTTATGGCTTTCATCATATAATTTAAATTTTAACGAAGCGAAACTTTCTCTAATCGTAATTGAGGTTGCATGATGTAATGGTGTAACATTGTCATGCGTGGCTTCTAAAGCATAATTTGGAATTCTAGGGTTTAAATGATGCACATGATGATACCCGATATTACCAGTTATCCATTGAATAAATTTTGGTAATTTATAGTAAGAACTGCCATCAATAGCTGCTTTAACATAATCCCATTCGGATGATTCTTCAAAATAGGAATCTTCAAAAGTATGTTGGATATAAAAGAGCCAAATACCGATCATTCCTGAAATAAAGACCATAGGAGCAAAAATAGCAAAAAATTGACTAACCCCTAATAGATAAATAAGCCCCCCATAAATGACTAATAATAAAATATTATTAAGCCATGTATTAGTACGTTCTTTTGTTTTAGCACCTTTTGCGTTAAAGCGATTAGATACAAATACTAAGAAAAACGGTCCTAAAACAAACATTACAAATGGATTGCGATAACATCTATAAGTTAAACGTTTAAAACGAGACGAAATTTGATATTCTTCAACTGTCATGACCCAAATATCTCCAATGCCACGCTTCTCCAAATTCCCACTACCTGCATGGTGCATTAAATGTTCTCTACGCCATTTTCGATAGGGAAAGAAGGTTAAAAAACCTGTCACATTACCTAATAAATCATTATGCTTCTGTTTTTTTAAATATGAACCATGACATGCATCATGAAAAATAATGAACGTTCTAATTAAAAAGATTGAAGCACATATACTAATAATAATTGCTAATGACCAATGTACTTGATATAAAAACCCACTTGCTACTAACAACGCAAGGAGGGGGATTATTGTATTGATTATTTGGATTGTACTCTTTGTATAGCTCGTTTTTTCAAACGGTTTGACCATCTTACGTAACAATTTCTTTTTATCTTTTTCCATTTACACCAAACTTTCTATCCACTCAGAAATCAATTTTTACTGAAGTGTTTAATTCAGTGTATAGAAGTGGGACACCTATTACAAACATTTATTTGAATTATTTGAATACTTTTTAATAAAAAGTGAAATAATGGCTAGTAGAAAGCTTTATCTAAAAATAAAATTTAATTCTCAGTTAATTTAAATGTTTATATTTTAATCAATTAATGCGTTGAAAAATTTAAAATTGTAAAACCTCAATGATATTTAAATAATTTTATATCAATAGTTGTAATTTTCAGAAAAAAAGAATATTATACAACCAAGCATTGTGAGATATATGCATGCAATATTTAAATTAGTTTATTTATAGTAAAACAAAGGGGCAAATAAACTGAACATATATTAATTATGCTTAAAAACAACTGAGGTGGGGCTAGTTTTATGACGAATACTTTAAACAGAGAGTTAAGCAATAGACATATTCAACTTATTGCGATTGGTGGCGCTATTGGAACAGGATTATTCTTAGGGGCAGGACAATCCATAAGTTTAACGGGGCCATCCATTTTACTAACTTATATTATTGTCGGTTTCGTATTGTTTATGTTTATGCGTGCAATGGGAGAAATGTTATTACATAACACAGAGTACAAAACATTTGCAGACATCGCACATGATCAAATAGGTCCGTTTGCGGGGTTTGTAACTGGTTGGACATATTGGTTAACTTGGATTACATCTGGTATGGCTGAAATTACAGCAGTTGCAAAATATGTAGAATTTTGGGTGCCAGATTTACCAAACTGGATAACATCATTATCATGTATTTTGATATTAATGGCATTTAATTTAACAAGTACAAAAATGTTTGGAGAATTAGAATTTTGGTTCGCAATTATAAAAGTAATTACAATTATCGCATTGATTGTTGTAGGTATTGTAATGATAGTATTTGCGATACAGACACCCTTTGGAAAAACGAGTGTATCTAATGTTTTTAATAATGGTTCATTTTTTCCACATGGTGCATCTGGCTTTTTCATGTCATTCCAAATGGTAGTATTTTCATTTACAGGTATTGAAATTTTAGGTATTACAGCAGGTGAAACGAAGTATCCAGAAAGAACGATACCGAAAGCAATTAATAGTGTGCCTATAAGAATTTTATTATTTTATGTAGGAGCATTGGCGGTTATGATGTCTATTATTCCATGGCAAGATATTGATCCGAATAACAGTCCATTTGTTAGTTTATTTGCATTAATTGGTGTGCCATTTGCAGCAGGACTTATCAATTTTGTAGTATTAACAGCTGCGTCGTCAGCGTGTAATAGTGGTATTTTTGCTAATAGCAGAATCCTATTTGGATTATCAGAGAAAAAGCAAACACATCATTTATTGATGAAAACTAATAAAAAAGGCGTACCGTATATCGCAATTTTAGTGACTTGTGCGTTATTATCTATAACAGTGTTGCTCAATTACTTAATACCTAATGCAACTCAAGTATTCTTTTATGTAACAGCAATATCAACTATATTGTTAGTTATTGTGTGGATGTTTATCATGCATTCTTATGCGAAATACGTTAAATCACATCCAGAAAATCATAAAAAGAGTGCATTTAAACTTCCTGGTGGCATAAACATGGCAAGAACGGTTCAATTATTCTTTGTTTTCGTATTAATTATTTTATTCTTTGTTCCTGATACGAGAATGGGTATTGTGTTATCGCCAATATGGTTTATTCTACTTGCATTAATTTATTTGAGGTATACAAGAAAAGCGCGTAAATTAGAGATGGACGGTCATGGTCATAAATAGATGTCTAAGATTGTGTAGTTATTTAAGCAGTAGATGACTAAAGTGAAAAATCCCTAGTTTTATGCAAGGGTTTAGCAATGGTGACCATTGGTCAAAAACATTATACTCTGGGGCATTTTTGCTAAGGATGAATTATTACAATGACACTATTTTAACAAAAATGTTTTCTGTACTATTCAAAGTTTAAATAACTCATTGTAGGCATTATGATGAAATTTAATGATATTCATTAAATTTTTTGATGTACGAGAGGAGGTAAGTTTGAGATGGAGGCTGTATATGCTAAGGACGATCAAGGTGCTTATCAAACACTGAAACTAACTATTGAAAAAGATAGTGAAACTGTTTTTAGTTTATTAAGCACGACTGAGGGTGTTCAGAAATGGTTTCCTCAATTATCATTTAAGGAACGAAAAGTTGGTGGCAAGATGACATTTCATATGGATGAACAAGACGATATGGAGATGGAAATTACTGCTTTCGAAGATAATGTAGCTATTGGTTACACATGGGACACCGGTGCAGTAAGATTTGATTTGTATGATAGTGGACGTGAAACAGTGCTTATATTAGATGAGTTTTTACCGTTTGATTTTCCGCATATCATTTTAGACTTTTCGGGTTGGCAGTTCCAAATGCAAAGTATAAAAAACGTTGCAGAAACAGGAAAAACCTTAGACCAAAGTGAATGTGATTTGGACAGTATAAAAGATGAAGTAGAAACACAACTTGATTTAGGTTAAAAATTTAAATTTAGTAGAACTTCAAAAAATAAAGACTATACGATTGTATAAGTGCAACTAATTCAATAAACTAAGTAATGATTTTAGCAGTTTGATTTTTTATTGTGATAATTGTCGCTTAAAACCAAAATAAAGCTGGGACATTAAATTTAATGTCCCAGCTTTATTTTTTAGTCTATAAAATTAGAATTTATCTTTTAAGTCTTTTGCTTTATCTGAAGCTTGATCTTT
>ERZ1023255.30-NODE-30-length-51782-cov-31.372900_pt1 | contig 51782 bp, 61 predicted proteins | sample MGYA00380459_ERZ1023255 | MGnify/ENA primary metagenome ERZ1023255 (study PRJEB33173, sample SAMEA4830368) | metagenome | study: EMG produced TPA metagenomics assembly of the PRJEB25223 data set... | reverse complement strand
GAGTTGGCTTCTTCTCTTGTCTTCATAATATTTTATTAAACTGTTCATCATTTTATTATTACAAACTCGGCTAATGACAATAGGTACTCCATAACTTAACACAAAGTAGCTAAATACATATTGCCATATTAAAATTATCGTCCACATATTAATTGGCAAATGATTAAATAATACACCTATATAACTCATTGATACATTGATAATTACAAAGGAAACCACCATGAAAAACCATTGAATTAAAAATCTTTTTATCGCTTGCATACCTATTAATAAATTTCCACCAGCTAGTAAAACCACAAAATTAAAACCTGTTATGCTACCGATATATTCAAAAATTGATATATAGCTCTTCTTCATTTTCTATACCTCCTATATGCTTACTTACTTATAATCCAAGTTAAAAGGGCAACAATTACATATAACAATGCAATAGATAATAGGCTATATTCTGCTATTTTATTGAACTTTTTATATCTCTTTATATTTTTTGAATCTTCTTTTCTAATTAATAGCAAGCTTACCAGCATTAAGATAAGTCCTATTACAAAAGCTATATTAAATGCTATTTCATACCACAAATTAAATACCTCTCTTTATACTATTTTGATCTAACTTCTATTATGTCAATTACTTTATTTCCACCAAACTTCATATATTCTTTATATTTAATATTATCATTTTTCTCTATAGAATAATCCCCTAATTCATAATCAGAGAACACCTTCTTTTCATTATCAGTAGTTTTAATATATAAATTTTCCCCTTCGTTTACTTGCTTACTTTCTTCTACCGTAATTTCATGTATTTTGGCTTCTTCTTTTATATCATTGTAATAATCTGTTTCACTTACTATAAAAACAACAAATAGTAACAAACTAAGTATAAAAGATAGGGCAATAGATTTATTTTCTATTTCACTTTCACTTTTATTACTGTACTTCTTCTGGATAAATGATGTTATAACAAATACTATGCCCATTATCAGTATAGTCAATAGTCCCCATAATACTAATTGAATAAAAAACTCCGTTTGATATATACTTTCCATTTAAAATCACTCCTATATGTTATTTTTAATACTTTTTGTAAATTTAAGGGCTAGAAATAGCCCTTATATTATCGAACACACAAGTAATATTTATCCTCTAAATTTATTAGAGTTTCCACTTTCAAAATGGCTTGATTTGCTTTTTCCTTCGACAGTGCTATAAAACAACATTCTAAATTTGTTTTTTCTAATTCTTCAAAGGCTTCATACAGTTCAAAACCTTCTTTTATTGAAATATTATGCTGCTTATTAAATTCATTTATACTCATTTTCATCATTGATCGCTCCTTTGTTTGATTTGTTACCTTTATTATATCGTACATATGTGTACGTTTCAAGCATAAATGTGTTATTTTCAATACTTTTTGTTAATTTTTCCCATATTAAAAACCCCTCTGTTTCCAAAGGGGCGGGGCTTAACTAGCTAGGCTTTATCATATTTTTCTTGGCAATGATTACATAAATACTGACTTTCATTTTCTGGCTCAAAAACTGACCCACATGGACACTCTTTCCATACACCTTTAGCAACTAAAGCTTTTTCTTGCTTACGTTTTTCCAATTCTTGCTCCGCTAAATCTTTTTTTACGTTACTCATTAATTTTCCAACTTTCTTATCTTATTTTATTTGATACAACTATAATATAGCACTTCAACTTTTGATATACTTTTAAATAGTAAATTTTTTCTTTGGAGGTATTTATGAATATGTTTAACATCTTTTGAAAAACCGCTTTTGTTTTTTTTATATTTTTATTAGATGTACTTATAGGAAATTCAATCTTTTTAGATAAACAAGGGTCAAACGAAGGGGGGACTAACATCATTTCTTTATTTATATCTTTATTAGCTGTAGTAATCAGTTTCAATAATACGAGAAGAAATATGCTCGATTCTATGGATAGTAAATCAGAGTATAGAAAAAAACTATTTGAATCTTCTGCAAAGAATAAAATCAATGATGACGATTATTTATTTCTTCGTTCTACAATGCGATACAAAGCTAAAACAAAAAGTTTATCACCAATCTTCATTAAGGATTTCAAAGAATTTAACCAACAAAAAATCAAATCACTACAGCCATTTGATTATATGACTGCATTTATCATTAAGTTTTGTGAAAGCAACGATCAATTCATCAAAATGAAAGATCACGAGAATAATGATGTATTTATTTGTAAAAATGCTGAAAATTTTAGAATACTATGTAGATATGTTTTAAAGCATCATTGGGAATCAAATAATCATTCAATTTTTCAATATAAAGCAAAAGACAAATTTATATTGATGAATGACACTATAATTCTACTTAACAAATATACATGCCAAAACAATGAAGTTACTAAATAAGGTGGGGCTATAAAACAAATTAAGGGGCTTGTTTGACTCTATTTTTAAATGCCATAATATAGACTTGGACAACTGCTGCATATACATTAGGGCAACATTTATATTAGAATTAATAATTTCAATCATTTTAAAAGTTGCTTTTTATTTTAGAAGGCACTAACTTTATATAAGTCAGTGCCTTCTTTCTGCTATTTAATTACGTTTTTAATATATTATTTGTATCGCTACTTGGATAAAACACATAATCATAATTATTGCATCGTCTTTATTGTATTTAACACGTAATCGTCTTGCTTCTTTCATACGTTCAGATTCAATCAAATCTTGTTTTATCGTCTTTTTACATAGTTCGTTTAATGACAGATGAATTACAACAACAATCAAATTGATAGCAATTATTATCGCTCCTAAAGCTACTGTATTCGTATCTGTCCACGCCTGTAATTGTAATACTATAAAATTCAAGACAAACATAGTACATATAAATTTCACCATAATTGATCGCTTCTTGCTTATCACTTCTACTTTGTTAATCACTTCTTTGCTAGGAGAATAAGAAGCGGTCAAACCATCTATATTTATGTCCATATGACACCTTCTTTGTTGCTTAATTTTTAAAATAACTCGTTTATGACCTTTTTATATGATTTAAAAAATTCATTTTTTCTTTCTTCAAAATTTTCTACTTCAAATTCAAGTTCAGTCACAGTATTTTCGTTTGTTATAAATGGTATTCTTTCTACTAGGTTATCCCAAATAATTTCATTGCTTAGAACTGTAACATTTGGTTGTTCTAATATTTCATCATCTATAAAATTTCGTTCACTTTCATAAGTTACTATTTTTATTTTTCGACATAATTCTTTTAGTTTAACTATATAATTTTTTAAAGGCATTATTGTAGATGGATTACTTTTTTCTACTGGTATAATAACTTTATCAGATAATTCTATAGCTTTATTTCCAAATGTGGCTGTATCTGGCGCTGTATCAATTAATATATAGTCATAGACTTGTGTATTAAATTGATTCAATCTATCTAATTCTAATAGATTCCATGACACCATTGTTAAATTTTCATTTACTTCAACTACTACATTTTCTGTTTCAAGTTGATATTCTTTTTCTGCCCATTGAAACAAACCATTTTGTACATCTGTGTCGATTGCTAAAATCCTTTTACCATTTTTTACTAGTTCTTTAATTGTCTCTATAATTAAATTAGTCTTTCCATTTCCACCTTTATAGCTTGCTACTGTAATAATTTCAGTCATTTTGAATCTCCTTATTATCTTATTTTCAAACTGGGGCTAAATCCCAATTGTGAATAAAGGCAGTGAAACATGTTAAGTGTCTGTTTTTTTTAGTTCTCTCATACATTCGTTCAATTCTAATTAAGTCAGTTTCATGTACATATTCGTTCAAATTGATTGCCTTATGCTTATATTTTACCTTATATCTGCTATCTAATGTATTATTCTCATATACTAATAACGTAAATTTTTCTCCTACTATATCTCCTGTACCGTATTCTAATATTCCACTAATCTCTTTTTCTTCTGGTCTGAAAGTTATTGTTGCTAAAATTACCATACTAACCACTTCCTTAAGATTTCTAGTGATCTATAATAAAACTCGTTCCCAATTCTTTAACTCAATCACTGAATAAAACATATCTATATCCCAATCGTTTAGACTGTAGGTACACATCAACTTTCTATAATCTTCTTCGTCTATATAATCAATTATTTTCTTATTATCGTCGTAATACCTAACAACGAACTCTCCACGTTCTATAAATACCTCATGTTTCGTCTGCGTACTAACATTATCTGGTACTTCCAAATAACCTATAATATTTGCTGAATAATCTTTTGATATAAATTCTATTGTCGCTAACGTATTCATAATAAATCACACCTTTTATATTATTTTTGATACTTTTTGTAAATTAAAGAGCTGATTTTTCCTTGTTTAATAAATTCATTAAATCTATATACATATGCATTTCTTTTTCCTTTAAATTACTCTTTCGTAATTCTCCATTTATATACACATCATAGATAGGTTCTTTGTAATAAAGTACAACTTCTATTTCTTCCGGTAAACACGTCTTCATAACTTCATTAATATCTTCAAAGTTATCGCCATATACACTTTCTACGCTACTTTTCTCGATTACTGTATAACCGTTACCTGCAAATTCGTTAATGTACATATCAATCACTCCTATAGTTAATTTAAGTTAATTATAACGTACGTTTATGTACGAGTCAACAAAAATTATATTACTTTTAATATTTTTTGTAAACAAATACCCACTTCTCAAATTAGAAGCGGGTAGGGGAGGTTATTCTTGATTATACGTCCCATTGCTATAATTAATATTTATTCCGTTCTCAGTATTAGATACCCACACGTTTAAATTAATCGTTTCACCGTCATCATTAATCGAATAAGCTCTAACATGACTTCCTCGTGGCACTAACTCTTTATCTTTGTATACGGGGGTAACTTCATAAAAAATCTTAGCTTCTTTATTATTATAGATTGCATTTCTAACTTGTGTTTCCGAATAGCCCATGCCGCCACCGTTAGAGTCCTTATTAGTACCTACATTTTGACTTCTTGTCCCTAATGTAAGATTGTGAGTTTCCATATCTCCACCTAGAGACCATGCTAATGAATGTGATTTATTGTAAATGTAACCTCTATAACCATCTAACTGTAAAATTTTATTGTTGGATATATTACCTCTCCATGTTTGATCGCTCGCATCAAATTTCCCATCTTTATATTCACCTGCCACATGTACACTAGATGAAAATGAAGGTCTCTCTTGCGCTTTTGATGAATGACTCATAACACTATCGTATGTTACTAATGCTGTAACTTTACCAGCACGTCCATATTTATCTAATTTAGGATAATTAGCCCAAAATTCACTATCTCCATTTCTTTGTAATAAGTCTTTATCATTATCAGTTAATGATGTTTGATTATTATTAATGTATTTATAATTTTCTCGGTTAGTCTTTTCACCAATTAGCTCTTTATCTGCTTTGGTGTTTTCAATTGAACCCGTCGTTAATTTATTAATAATACCTTTAACATCAAGTTCATTGTTATTATTATCCTCATTGATAAATAAAAAAGCACCAATGAGTACTACTACTGTGACGATTGTACTAAGTACCTTTTTCATATATGCACCTCTAAATATGTTGTTTTTAATATTTTTTGTAATTTTATACTGAAAATAAAAACCACTTGAAGCGGTCTTTATATAATAGTCGATATATAAAAAGCATCGACTGCTCGCTACAAACAATCAATGCTTAATGTATAGCTTTAAAACGATTAACGCCTTAAACTTTAGATACTATAACCAATATAGCATATTCATTAATATGATTGTATTGTAATTATTATTTTGTTGGTTTGATTAGTAAATTTATATAATTATACAGTTGCTGTACTGCTTCATCCTCAGAATTTTCATCAAAACCTAAATCTCTAAGTTGCGATCTCAATTTCATAGCTATATTTCCGTTCATTCTTGTTAGAGCTTTATAGTCTTTTTCCTTATTAATTCTCTCCATTTCTGGTAGATATTGATTATAAGCATCTTCATCAACACTACGATTCTCTTCAATGTGCATTTGGTAATTATACAGTTTCTCCATATTGCTATAATAAATTCCTTCTAAATTTTGACTGCCTAATCTCAGTCTTTTCACCATAGCATCTGAAACTCCTGTTTGTCTGCTGATCTCTGCTGCTGAAATTTTACTATCTAATAATTTCTGTACTGTCTCTTTCATAAAAATCTCTCCTTCTTTTATATTGTTTATAAGAAAATATTCGTTATAGTAATGACTAATGTAATCACGCTTATGATTAAAGCGGCTAGACTAAGATAATACGCTATTTTAGTTTTATTCATGCTAATTACCGCCTTCCATGTTATAATTATTGATACAGATTAATTAGTAACGACATCTGTTCCTTGAGAAGATCTAAACAACCTATACGTGAGTAGTTGGAAAATGGAAGTTTATTTTCTTCTCTTTTTTATCTAAATCTAATAAAACATTTATTACTATGAATAAAGTTTATCGTACTTTTGTGTACGTTGTCAACTATTATTATATTATTTATAACTTTTTTTGTAACATTTATAGCATAAAAAATCCTCAGTTAATTATTTAACTGAGGATTAATTGTAGGTTTCGTTGAAGTTAATTAATGTGATAATTCAACTATAGCATGACTTATGCCACTAATATAAGTCACTTATATTATAACAAATGCTTTACTGTTTTAAATAATTTTACCTATAAATTTCTTTACAAAAATTAGGAGGGGAATTATGGTTGTTAATCCAGATATGCCAGACGAATATAAAAACGAAACTGATTATAGAAAAATTCCTAGAGAAAATTTAAATCCAAACATTCCTCAAGGTCGAGGAATCGTTAAGTGGGCGCCATTCAAAACAATGGCTCTCCAATATGAAATGCTGGAAGAACATATAGAATCTCAAAATAAAATTGCATTACCACAATTAAGCGACGATCAATTGGAAGCTATTAATACTACTGTAGCCCAAAAACTCGAATATAATGAATTAGCTATATTAACTATTTGGGAAGATGGTTATGTTAATAACTATGAAGGGTATATTCTCAAAGTAGATACCCTAAATAACAAAATTCACTTCAATGGCTCTCAACAATTCAGTTTTCCACTAAATCATATATTATCAGTAATATAAAAAGCGCCCCGTTTTTGGGCGCCTTTTTCATCTGATTATAAAATTATTATCAAATTCTTCCGAATCACAATTAAGTTCTTCATTTTCCCCGAATGAATCAAAATTCAAATATAACTGTCCATTTGATTTACTCTTTTGTAGTATGAAAGGGAAAGTAGTATAAACCTCAAATTCTCTTTTTCCATTCATATATGCTTTGTAAATATGATTATACTTATTTTCTAAATAGCTACTATCTATTCTAAATGAAGGATGATACTTAACATCATCTATTATCTTAAAATATAGAAATTCTAGTTTCAATTTGCCTTCATACTGAGTTTCTTTAATCTTCACTCTGCCATAATAGATATTACTATAGTCGTTTGGCGAAATATCTTTAGACAGCCTGTTGTTATAAATAACTTTGAACATAAATTTGATAGGTATATATCTTTGAGATTCTTCACTGAATATGATTTCTTCTTTATTTTCTCTATACAAATCTACATATTGTTGCAACGTCCTCAAGTTACTGTTGTTTTTCCTTTTTTTAATTTGTTCATCTGAACTATTATTTTGACTAGATGCATGAGTTGATGAACTCTGTGATTCAGTACCATGTGTACTTTTTTGTTGTTTTTTAGGTTGGGGAGCGCTGGTAAACATTTTATTTTTAAATTTTGATACATAATCTCCGGTGTTTATATTTTCATGTTTATTTTTGCTTTCACTTGTTCCAGTAAATGCTTTTTCTAGTGAAAGCGGGTCTTTGTTACAAGTACTGATATGCAAATTCTCACTTCTACTATGATTTCTAAATGATGGTGATGGACTGTTTTTACTTTTCTTCTCAATTGCATGGCATGTAATAGGAGCGTTGCAACCAGCAGTCGGACAAACAAAATTATGTTTATCGCTAATATAACCCATTTCAAATAGTATTCTTGCGTACCATGCTGAAATATTAATATCAGTAAATCCTTTTTCATTCTTCAAGTAATTGATAGCTGCTTTATCTGTTGGTTCTGCTCTATCTATTAATCCACTCATGTAGATTCACTCCTTATTTCATGTTGTTTTAAATATCAGTATATTCTTTGATAATAAAATCATCTTTGTCTTTATCATATTTCAATATATATCGAGATTGAATTTTAACTTTATCTTCATTTTTTTTGCTTAATATTAATTCTACTTGATTACCATCTTTTTTAGACTTACTGATATTTAGATCACTGTATTTAGATTTTTTCTTGCTTTCTACTTGTCCTTTGATATGATTTGCCAATTCTGAATCTTTTTCAAAGTACTTTTTCACATATCTAAATGATGATGTTTTATAAGCCTTATTTAAATCTTCCGTATAATCACTCATGTATGATTTAGCTTTATCTTCTATTTTTTTATTCTTCTTAATGTGATCGTCTATCGTTTTTTGATTAAAAATTAAATCTATTGATTGAGATTTGTTGTTCGTATTAGCTTCTACTTCCACTGGTTTAGTTTTAACTTCATCATCTTCAATATTTCCAATTGCGTGAACCTTAATAGGGGACTCAGCCGGAAACTTACCGTAGATTTCTCCTTTTTTGTAATCCGCTTCTTTATCGTCTATATATATCTTCTTAACTTTATCTAGCTTTTCAGTATTTTTTAAATTAACTTTGAACCATGCTTGCTCGAAATCATCTTTAGCAATAATTCGTTTATTATTACCTAAATCATCTGTGTTTATATCTAATGATCCATCTACGCTACCTTCTATTATTGATTCATCTTCTTCAAAGTCTTTCGTTGCATCTATACGATAATCTCCTACAAAGAAGCTTCCTAATTTTGTTGTTTTGTTTTTATTAGCTATTACTTGCTGCTCTTTATTATTGTTATTTTGGAATCTATAGCTGGCTGTGTTATTACCTTCTTTAACATATACATCATACATTTGTGGCTCGAAGTCTATTTTATCTATAAAGAAAAATTGTTTACCATTTTTCACTATTTTTATAAAAGGTCTATCGTTTTTGTCTTTTATTTCTCCTATTTCTGAGTCGTGTTGACCTTTATCTAAATTTTCCTTTGTTTGCTCAATATCTTGTTCAAAATTACGCTTATTATTATCTGTATTTATATAATCCACAAAATGTTTAGCATCCGTTTTACTTATCTTTTGACTGTTGGTTGATAATAATTTAGATATTTCACTATAATTACGGTCTTCCACTGCCGCTTTAAAATCATCAATTTGTCCATTAGCATCTTTTTGATTTACAAAGTAGTAAATAATAAGTCCTAGTAAGATTAAAACCACTACCAAAACGCCTACTATAATTATAGTTTTCTTCTTTTTGCTTTTGTCTTCTTGGTTGTCATCAGTCCTATTTAGGTTTTCTTCATCGTTACTCATATTGCATTGCTCCTTATAGCTCTTAGATTGTTTCAATATGTGCTTGAATAGATTCCATTAGCTTTTTTTGTATTCTAGGTTGTAATTTATCCATGACTTCAATCGTTTGTTTATTTAAATTAATATGATCTATTATGCCGCTGTCTATAACACCATCATAATTATGATTTTTTGCACCTAATTCAATATCTGTTAAATAAATCTTATTTCGTTGAAAGACTGGAAATGTCCAAATATAAGGACTATTGTCATTCACATAGTCATTACTCACTACTACATATAATTTAATTTTAGATTCATCTGGGCTATTAACTTTTATTACATCAAATTGTTTCACCATAACTATTTACCTTCATCCGCTTCTGGGTTAATTTCTTCATCCATATATCTACCGCCATGCTTATAATATTCTTTAATTAATTCTTTATATGGTTGTTCTTCTACCTTTTTAAATAAAATTTTATTATCTTCCTCAATGTAATATTCTAATACGTCTCCAATTTCAAGACCGGCTTCATGTAAAGCTTCTTTGCTTAAGCTTATTGCTTGGCTATTACCATACTTAAATATCTTTGAGTTAATCTTACTCATGTTCAACACCTCATTATTAGAATATCAAATGTATATACATTTGTATATACATTCAACCTTCGTTGTATGCTATACTATAAATTATTAAAATTGCTTGAAAGGTAGCGGAAATAACATGGAAATAACATTTTTTATTGGGAATGGTTTTGATCTATCATTCGGACTAGAAACACGTTATAAGGACTTTTATGATTACTTAACAGCAGATGATGAATTAACATCAGATGACGAAAAAAATAACACTTTAAGTGATGACAATCTTTTTCTTAAAGAAATCAAAAAATTCATGGAGGAAAATAGCAAAATTGATATACCAGACAACGATGATAAGAATATTGACTGGTCTGATTTTGAACAAGCTTTAGGTGCTTATACAGAAAAATTAAAAGATACAACTGACGGAGAACGTTATTTAGATGATCTACAAGAATTTAGGAAGGCTTTTATAAATTATATTGCTATGCAAGAAGCTAAATTTGAGATAGATAAAGAATCAGCAAGAGCAATGTTCAAAAATCTAAGTTTTAATTTTTATAAAGGAATTAGAAAACAAGACGAAAATACAATACGTGAATTTTTGAGACAAACTCATAATCCAACTTACAATTTCAACTTTATTAATTTCAACTATACCAATACTTTAAGTAAAATAATAAAGCAAACTACCACAATTGATGATTCTAATAGTGGAAAATATATAGCGAAAGTACCAATTCATGTCCATAGAACATTAAAGACTGGTACTTTACTTGGGGTTAATGACGTTAGTCAAATAGCTAATCCAGATATATTTGAAGCCAATGATATAAGAGATATTATTAAACCAGAAATGCAATCGTACGACGATTCAACCATCGTTGATAGAATAAACAAACAGATTGGTCGCACAAATATTTTTGTTATTTATGGTATGTCTATGGGGGTTACGGATAAAATATGGTGGGAAAAGATAGCTAACCAAGTTATTAGCCACAATAAATATTTGATTATAAACAAACATTTAACTGATGAGGAAAAAGAGGAAATAAATACACAACCTCGCTCCAATAGAAAATTTCAAGAATCTGTGCAAAATGAATTTGTAAATAACTTGGATTTAAAGGATGAAGATAAAAAACGATTACTTAACAAAACGTTTGCTATTCCGAGATCAGACTATATATTTCAGCTAGACCCAAGTGAATCAAAAGCTTGAATATACTCGTCTATATTATAGACGTTTGTGTAATATCATGATATTATATGCGCATATGCACAAATAAAAAAAGCAACATGCTGTCACATGTTGCCTAATAAGCCTATTAACAAGATAATGGGTTGATAGTTAATTAATCTAAACCTCCATTACCGCCAAAAGTATTGGGAGGTTTATTTTTTTTGCGCTAATTCAGCTATTTTAATTACTAGCATTAATAACGCAATCAAGAACAATCCGAATTGCAATAATGTAGCTGCTGAAATCATATAGGATTCCTTTCAAAATAATTTGAATGATACTTCATAGCATCACTTCCTTATTTGTAAGTTCTCCATTAACTCATTAACTGGCTTATTATCAAAGAGTATATCATATGATCCCGTAAAATCTCACGAATCAAAAAACACCTTCTTACCTATAACAGATAAGAAGGTTCACCATTACACTATTCAAGTCACTACACAAAGAAAGAGGTAATGGTTTTGCACCCCAATGTGCTTTTTTTATTGTATCATAATATGGATAGTAATATCTGCACAATACTTATAACTAGGCGCTATAATTCTCAATGCGAATTTATTGCACTTAGTATTAAAATTATTACTACACATTGGAATTTTATTATGTTATACTTAGTCCAAGAAATTTTCACGCAATTCTAACAGAAAATCTGTTATTATTGATTTAAATATAAAAACATAAAAAGAAACCCAACTACGGCAAATAGTTGAGTTCATTGAAAGAAAGCCAAGAAAGCTTTTTTATATAGTAATTAGATCCCCGCTAAGAAATCGTAATCACAAAATGTTATTACTTTTGTATATACATTATTATACAGTGATAGAGATTTTCTTGCAAGTCTTTAAGAACGTTTACATTTAAGACTTTAGCCTTATTTCTCTATATTACTATAGCTTTCTTTCAAGAACAGGTTTCTTTGAAGGGAGCTTTTTCTTATGCCAAAAGAAGTACAAAACAAAGTCGCAACTAATGTAACTTGCGATTCTTATCTAAAAATATATAAATTTTTACTATGTGAAGCGGAATATAAAGACTTAACTAGCGATGCTAAATTGCTGTTTAGCCAAGTAGCAAATAAGCAAGCTAGAGATAGAAAAACGAAAAAAGATTATGTAGATGAACAGGGTAGACGTTACATTGTCTATAAACGTGCTGATATGATTGCTGATATGAAATGCAGCAAAAACAAAGTAGTTAAATTAAAAGACGAATTAAAAGAAGCAGGATTAATAGAAGAGGTACAAGTGAAAGGGAATAAACCAAATCGTTTATTTGTTTTACCTCCAAATATTGATAACGTTAGTTCAACATACAAAAAGGGCAATACAGTTAAATTAGCTTTTGCTAAATTACCTAAATTCATTTTAAATCATGACTATTATAGAAATTTAAGTAATAATTCTATCTTCCTTTACACAGTTTTAAGAGATAGATTCAGCTTATCTTTAGAAAAGAGTAATACATCTAAGAACTATGTTGATGATAGAAATAAAGTTTACTGTGTGTTTAATAATGAACAATTAGCAGCTATCCTTAATATCTCTATACCAACTTTAATCAAATGTAAAAATGAACTGATTGCTATAGGGTTACTTAGACAAGAATCATTAGGTATTAATAAAACGAATCGTTTATATCTATATGAACCTCAAAGTCTGCCAGAAGTTACACAAAATATTGAAGAACCAAAACGCAAATCTAAATATGTAATTACGACTAGATCGAATAAATATTTCTCTAGGGGTCTTTTTTATAAGTCTAAAGGGTCAAAAAATTTAGGCGGCAAGGGTCAAAATCTTAAACCTAGTAATACTAGTTCTAATAACACTTCTTCTAGTAATACTAGTTCTAATGATATGTATGATATGTATAAAGAGTATAGTAATTCATTAACAAATCAATCAATTCACCAAACACAAAATTCTAATGTAATCCCTTTTGATAATTCATATAAAGAGGTATTAACAAGTAACTTACCTAAACACTTAGGAAGTTTTCTTAACAACTTTAGCTATAATGAATTACAAGAAGTAAAAACTGTTATTCTTAAAGGGAAGACTAATTATAATAATTGCTATGATTTAAATATTACTTTGGAAGATGTTGAACATGAGTTAGTGAAAATGCTTAAACGAGTGCATATGAAGCGTGTTAAACAAAACGAAAGTATTGCGGACTTAGCGCCATTTATTATGACTTGTGTATTTAATGTGTTTGATAATTACAACAAAGAATATATTGAACAAGAAGATGAAATAGTATTCAAAGATCAAGAAACCAAAGAAAATTTCAGAAATCATTTACTTAATGTATTTGGAAATCACGAAGATAAAGCAACAACAGAAACTAATAGCAAAGAAATGACACCTAAATGGTTACACAACCCAGATTATACAGAATCTAACGATGTTGAAGACCCATACACAGATGAAGATAGAAAAGCATTTTTAGAACATTTAGAAGCACGTTGGGGATAATACATGATAATTCTGTGATCTAGCGGTACTTATCAATTGGGTATAGGAGGATAATATGAATAAAGCGGATATATACATGGGGCAAAGCTACTACAAATTATTTAATTTTTTGTTTACAGATGATAAATATAAAGACTTATCGTATGGCGCTAAATTATTGTTTGCTTTACTTGTAGATAGAGAAGAGCAAACTAGGGATAGGGAAACTAAGCACTTTACTTATAAACGCAAAGACATGGAAAAGGATTTGCTATGTAGTAAAGGCTATATGGAGAAGAGTTTACATGAACTAAAAGTAGCACAGCTTGTTAATGATGTGAGGGTAAACCATAAAACACAAGACTTTGATTCTAATGAAATCACAATTATTTATGATGGAATATCAGAAGAGCGCTATATGCCTATACCCAAAATATTATTCACAGATGACAAGTATAAGTCACTAAGCAGATTGAGTATTATAATGTATGCGCTGTTTAGATATGAATATGTAAATAATCTCAAATTCCCAAACAGTGAATTTATTGATGAAGATAACAATACATTTTGTAGTGTATATTTAGAAACGCTGAAAAGACAGTTAAACATCAGCTTCCCTACGCTACATACTGCTAAATCTAAATTAGTAAATGCAAATTTAATTTATCAAGTTAAGGGAGCTACTTTGAGGGAGCCATTGCGTACATACGTTTATGATCCCGATTGATATTGCTTTAGAACGCTGAGAGACGTTTGTAGAGCTTTCTATGTGGTAGTTAAGCAATAAAAGGAATAAAACTAAAATATAACCAAAGGAGCTGCTTTATATGGCTAAAGATAAGAATACGAATGAATACCCTAAACACTCTTATGATTTATTTGTAGGTAAAGATATTATTGTTACATTTCATGATGGTACTGCTAGGAAAGGCAAATTATTACATCATTACCAATTTGATATATTAATCGAAGCGGAACCTACAGCTAAAGAGGGTGTCGATAAACCATATAGAATGATTATTTTGAAACAGTATATTAAGCATGTAAGAGAAAATATTAAAAACTAAAAAACAGACCTCGAAAGATCTGTTTTAAATGTTTAATTAAATTTTATCACCCATGTATTGACGATTGATTTTCATTTGGTAATTACGATGTTTTTGTTTGTTTTCAATAATGTGTGCCATTTTGGAAGCTAAATTATGTTTGTTATTTTTATTTAAACATTTCAAGATAAATGCATCATCTTCATATGACAATCTTGTTGTTTCATTGTTGTCTTGATCGTTAATGTAAGTTTCAAATTTATTACTTATGGATAAGCTATTTTCAGTTTTTAATGCTTTTAGTAAGTTTAACTCATTTGTACCTCGTTTTTGTTTCTGACGTTTGATTACTATAAAAACTGTTTTGTATAAATAAAATAAGCCAGTTATAAATACGGGCGTAATGACTAAATACATAAATGCTGTACGATATATCATTATACTTGTAGACATTGCAGCGAAAGCTTCTTGTGCTAAGTCATTAGCTTTGCTAGGCGCTGTACCAGTCCCATGTATATCTAATACAAATAAAAATGCTAATCCTAATAAAACAAGCTTGATAATACTTTTGTATAAATCTTGTTTTGTATACCACTCTTTGAATTTGTGTAATTTAATCGTTTTTAAAATATAAGAAACTGCAAAGTATATTGAGAAAGCTATTGGTATAATTATAAGGGCATTTAACATAATATATACCGCTTCAATATTAGACATTTAATCATCCTTTCGTTAATACATTGGTAGTTACTTTATATTTATTATATTATATGCTATACTCTTTGTAAATATTAATTATAATTATTACTATAAAATTATAAAGAACTTACACAACGACTTTTAATTAATATATAGATACGATATTCTGAAATTAATCATAATAAAAAATTAGTACAAGGGGGTATAGAAATGGAAAAATTCAAAAGAGCAATCTTTTCGTTGTTTGCTATTACATTACTAACAGTACCTCTAGCAGGGTGTGGAAATGACGAATCTGATAAAGATAATGGAAAAGAAGAAAATGGTGTACACAAACCAGAAGATGATGTTCAAAGCACAGATGACAAAAAAGATGACGAAAACATGTAAAAACATTTTTAAGACTCAATAAGGGGTATGGAAATGACGAATCTGATAAAGGTAGTGGAAAAGAAGCAAACGGTGTACATCAACTAGAAGGTCATATTGATGATGAATCGTCAGAAGAGGAATTAGATAAAAAGGAAGAATAAAATTTTTAAGACCCTTGTATGAAATAATTATTCGTACAAGGGTCTTAAAGTGTATGATTTTTTGGTTTTAAATACGGTCTAAGGTAAGGGCTTAATTTATTAAAATCAGTAAATCTTTCACATATTTGTAATGGTGCAATTATAGTTATATAACCCGTTTCTATTTCTACTTTGTTTTTGCTTATATATGTTACTTTGGTACCATGTACACTTGAACTAGATGTAAATAACTTATTTGAACTCTCACTGTTATCAAAAGCCTTTGCTTCTTTTATAAGTTTTGGTGCGTCTAACATAATACCATCTATATCACTCACTAAATTTGAGACTCTATAATTTAATTGAGTTTTTTCATCTTTAATGTGATTTATATTTTTAGCATATAGAAAGTAATCTACTATTAGATCATCTATGTTATTATTTTTCTTTTCCTTTTTGTTGTGTTTACTTGTGTCATTTAAATTCAAAGTATCTTTAGTTACTTCTTTTGTCCCCGTTCCTATAGACTTTAAAAAGTACATAGATAATGAATTACTATTTGTATTTTTAAATACAACATTTAGAAGTATAGGAGATAATATGAAAGCAATAAAAAGTGTTATTACTATATATAGAAAGTACTTAAAATTCTTTGAACCTCCATTTGCTGCATCAGCAACAAATGAGTTAGAAAATTTAATAATCAATACAAAGCCTATTAAAGCAATGATTAATTTAGTTAGAAAAAGTAATAAACTTTTGCTTTTCATATTATCCCCTCCCTCTTTAAGTAGAATTTTTTATTTTAATAGGTCTTTGATAAATTGTTTTTTTGCTTCTCCATCTCCACCCACATGGTCGTGAATCATTTTATAAATTTCAATAGCATTACTAATTTCACCTATATACGTTCTTGATCGTCTATCGTCAATAATTTCCGTTATTATATCTTTGTCTGAATTATAAATTTTTTGTGTTTGTCTATCATCTTCGGATTTGCCTTTTTTTCTTGTAACAGTTGGCACATCTTCTTCCGTTTCAATATGTGTATCAAAACCACCCATTTTTTTATCTGCCATATTTATCCCTCCATAATTTTAATTCGTTCAAACATTTCTTCGACAACATCTATATACATACTTAAAGTATTTTTGTCATGAGGTTGGTCTGTTGTTATTCCAAATTTACCCCAAGTTACAACACGATCAGATGCTTTGATTATATTGTTGAAAACATTTTCTTGAAATTGATCTATAATTTCTTGTTTTACACGATTACTAGTTGATGAATTAGGCTTATCTAAATAAGGCAATACACCTAATAGTTTTACTTTTGGATTAAACTCAACTAAAGAACCTACATAGTTATATGTTTTTCTAGCACCTTCTGCGCTAGACTCTTCTGTTTTTGTAGTAATTAAAACATAGTCAGAACAGCAAATAGCGTTTTTAGTTGCTATGTCTGTGCTTGGTCTTGTATCGAATATGATATAGTCATAATCATTTTCAAGTGGTTTTATCAGATTGAGCAATAAATAATATCTACCTTTTTTATCAAATTCTGAGATTACATGTTCAGTAAAGTTTTCCATATCCCAATCTCCATGAACTAAATCTAAGTTTTCGTGGAGACTTACAATACTTGGTTTTAAATCCATTGCTAAGATACTATCCATTATATTTCTGCTAGGTTTAACCTTTTTGCCGAAAGTACGTTTTAATTTTTTAGATGCGTCAGATTGAGGATCAATATCTATAACTAATACTTTCTTGTCATACTTAGTGGCAAGTAAAAATGAAAGTATTTCAGTCAAGGTTGATTTCCCCACTCCGCCTTTGTAATTCGCTATAGTAATGGTTTTCACATTAATTCCTCCTTTTTTAATAAACTACCTACAATTTAATAAAAAATTACTATATCATTGTAATATGCGTCTATAATTAGAACACTTTGTATCTTTTGTGTCCATAGTGTACATATAATATATCAATTTTAAACCATTTTGTAAATAACTACCTCTTTAAAATATGTATAAAATAATATAGTTTGTAAACTTGTATATATAATCATTTGTATATATTGAGCGTATAATTACTATATGTTATAATATATGTATATTTAAAAGAATACTCAAATAATGATTGAAGGTGCTTATATGAGCGAATTAGATAATGATATAAAGAATTTAGAAGACACTGTCGATAATATTATTGAAATAGCTAAAAAGTACTCTATATATGATTTTATAAGCGGCGGAATAAAAATAACTACTATAAGAAGATTTACGCAAAGGGAGAAAGATATATTATCAATATCGACAGATACATTAAGGAAGATATGTAAACGTATTGATGAATTAAGTGATAATACGTTTTCTTACTTATATAAATTAAATTATTTATTAGAGGACTTTGTTAATAAGAATATTGATGTGTTAAAAACTAAAAAACTAGTAGATTTAGGAATTTCAAGAGAGACATTAAAAAGAATGAAAAACAACGAAGAAGGGCAACCATATTATTTAAATACACTAGTTAAATATGCAAGGTTAGTCGAAAATTGGAGGTGTACTAGTGTTGAGAAACCCGTTTAAACGTAAGAAAAAAGTGAATGATAAGCCTCAGAAGAAAAACAAAGCCAAAAAAAATAATTATAAAATCATTGGAGGTCTATTAGGCGATAAGGATAAACGTACAAGATCCGCAATTTGGTGGGTTGTATTTAGACTTTTATGTGGAGCAGGTTTAGTTATTGGTATATTTTGGTTCTTTCAAGGTAAATCAGCGATGAATTATGAAATCAAAAACAATACAACGCCTATAGGTACGCAATTAGAATTTTCAAAAAGTGAAGCTAAAGTTAATATCAAAGACGTTTGGACAGACAAAAAACGGGACGTATTAGTTGTTAAAATCGGCTACACTAATGGAGCTAGAAAGTCTTTGCCGACAGATGGTGAAAACTATAACTTAACACTTTTAACTAATAATGGAAAAACACCGAAATTGAGTGGTAGCTACGGAATGCTTGGAACTGAAGGCGATGGCTATTTGTTTTTAAAAGGAGATATTGATAAAGAAGCATATCAACTAGTAATCGCTAACCAATTAAAACTATCAAGTGGTTCTCCAGAATCAAGTAGTAGTTCACAAAATACAGAAATCAGTGATGACTCAATGGAAAAAGAACTATCCAAAGCTTCATTTGAAGAAGCTGATGATAAAGGTGTATTGTTCAACAAATTCACAGGCAAAAAATCTGAACCAAAATTCGACAATATAAACTTTAGAGTGAACGGTTACTCGAAATCTACGAATGTTTACAACGGTACTTTCCTTAAAAATGATGGAAGTATAGACTACGGTAAAGTAGTTAGTAAAACATCTGTAGATGCTGCAATTAATAAAATAGATAAGCAAATTAAACAGGCAGAAGATAAACTGAAAACATATGAAGTCAGTAAAGAAGAATATGAAAAACGTGTTAAGAAAAATAAAAAAGATAAAGACGCTAAAAAATCAGTTGAAGATGTAAAAAAATCTATTGAAGATGAAGAAAAAACTATTAAGGATTTAAAAGAGTCTAAAAGAGTATATGAAGAATCAGATTTCAATAAGTCTGATTTTGGTGCAATGCAAGAGAAAATGAAATTTATGGATCTTGACTAAAACTAGGAGGGGTAAAATGAGTGAATCAAACCAGCAAGAATTGATTGAAAATAAATTCAAAGAACTAAATGAGTATTTTGGTTACGCATTAGAATATTTAGATATAAGTTCTCCTCCTATTACAGGAAAAGATGAACAAATAGATCAATTAAATAAATATTTAACTAGGGAAGATACACCAGTCGCTATGATAATTGGTCTTCCCGGAGCTGGTAAAACAGCAACAGTGGAAAGTTGGGGACATATCAAAGCACAAAAGGGCATTGATGTGCATTTGATTACAGTAAATATCGGCGGATTAGGTGAAGGAGCAGATTTAAAAAAACGTATTAGTACGCTTTTACCAAAATTAAAAGAATATGAGAACTTTTTAAAACAATTTAATGAATCTGCACGAGTTGTTTTGTTTATAGATGAAGCACATCATATAGTCAGTACTTTCGGTAAAGGTTCAAAGGAAGGTTCAGACTTATTAAAACCCTATTTAGCTAGAGCTGGTAAATACGTTGGTGTCATCGCAGCTACGACATTAAATGAGTACAACAAATATATAGCGCCAGATGGAGCGTTAGTAAGAAGATTTAAGAATATGATTATTAATGAAGTAGATCAAGATATAACCGTACAGATACTGAGAAGTTGGCTTGATAATCATACGCAAACTGTATTCACAGAGAATGTGGATGATACGATATTGTACAAAATTGTAGAAGAAAACAGAAGACATAATACTGAATTAGCAGAACCAGCTAAATCTATAGACACCTTAGAATCGTTACATGCTTACTCTATAGATGAAAATATACCTATAGATGAAGAACTTTTAAATAGGGTTTTTAAAGCAGCAACAAATGTTGATTTAAACATAAATATAGATGTTATTAAGGCAAATGAAGTTTTGAAAAAACGTGTTAGAGGACAACCACTTGTATTGAAAGCTATGGATAGAACGTTAAAAGTCATGGAATTTGACGAACGTCGAGGTGACAGACCTATGGCAACTATTTTAAGTGTAGGGACAAGTGGTGTTGGTAAAACTGAAACAGCAAAGGCAACAGCAGAAGGAACAGAAAAAGATTTATTAATAATCAGTATGACAAATTTTAATACAGCAGAATCTGCTGAAAGGTTTAGAAGACATTTAGGGTCTCATATAAGACATAATAGTTCCTCTGTAATTTTATTTGATGAAGTTGAAAAAGCACATTCAACTGTGCAACTATCACTTTTACCAATATTAGATGAAGGATTAGTAACTTTCTTTGATAGCGGACAAGATGGTTATGAACAACCTTACACTGTATCTTTAAAAAACACTATTATCTTCGGAACATCAAATAAAGGTGCGGCTATATTTGGAAAAATTAATAACTATGCAAAACAAGTTGCTGAAAATCAAGAACAAGATATAGACAAATTAACTAAAGATATTCAATTAATGAATAGACAATTGAAACCGGAAATTAGAAGAGCATTAGAAAGAGACGATTTTAGACCGGAATTGTTACAAAGATTTAGCAGTATAATTCCATTTGCCACATTAGGAGAACGAGTATTAATTGATATAGCTGAAAAGCAAATAGACGACATGGTTAAATATTTCTTGTCTAAAGGTTACGACATTCGTAGAAACCCTCCAGAATATTGGGGTGATGATAAATATCCTTATAATGCAACTGAAATAGCAATGTATGTTGCTATTGAACGTATGATAAACAAAAAAGATGCTGGTGGATTAGGGGCAAGAAATATACGTTCTATTATTTTAGAAGAAATAGAAGGCGAAATATTAGACGCTATATACGAATATCCGGGGGTTAAAAAATTCAACTTAATGACTGATGGTAATTGTGTTTTTGAAGACGGAGATTCTGCTCAATCAGAAGGACAAATTTTAGTAACACCATTTATGTATTAAGAAATGAGGTGATGTAATGAATAATATTTCAAGGCTTTTAGGAATATCTGCAATGACAATAGTGGTTGCATTACTATTATTAATACCACAAGCAAGTAGTAATGTATTAGCAGCAGATGATGACAAAAAAGATGAAGAATCAAATAATGATACAGAAATTGTAGAACCTAAAGAATCTATAGTTGATACAGAAAGTGTAACTGGTGAAAGCAAAAAAGATGAAAATGAGTCTGATAAAAATGTTCTTTTAGAAGATAATTCTGTTTGGACAATGTATGCACAATTTATTATGACTACAAAAGCAGATGAAAAAAAGAAAAAGAAAGATAAAGAAGAACAAAAAGGTTATTTAGAAAAGAAAGTTCATAAAGCATACGATGGTGCTATTTCTGGGATTATAGGTAAAGGCGCAGTAACCTTAGACCTTCCCTACAATAAAATGTATAAGCTAGCGAATGATATACGTGGACAAAAAGAATCGGATGAAAAAGATAGTGCAGGGACGCAAATGGCTTCATTCCTATCAACATACAGTCATTATGGTTATATAGACACCATGAGCGGTCAGACAGCAGTAGCAAATACAAAAGATGCTGGCGGTGGTGTTGGAAGAGCAATATTCGGTGGTTTTATATCTTTTGCATTAGTTATATATTCTGCGATAAATACAGCATTACAATGGTTGATAGAAGCTTTAATATCTGCCAATCCGTTAGCGTTAATGGGATTTGGAGATTCAACAATAGTTGATGATAACCCTATTTCAAAAGCGTTGCATAATTTCTTCAAGAATATTGGATTAGATTCTAAATTTTGGGATACTTTAGCAGATTTTGGTTTGACAGCAGTTACATTGGTATTTTTAATTTCAGTAATGTGGTTTTTAATGAAAGGACAAAGAAGCGAAGCTTTACGATCTGTCAAAGAATGGGCAGTAAGAGTATTCGGTATTGTTGCAGCTGCAACAATAGTACTATTCTTCTCTTCTGCAATGGCAAAGCAAGTAAAAAGTATTTATGAAGATACGAATATTGATGATAATCTTGTAATGAAGCATTTGTTTAATACAAGGGGATGGGCGGCATCTTCTAACCTATCGCCAAATGGTTTGCAAGGAAATGAATTTCCAAATGCTAAAGCAGACTCTGGACATATTGATAAAGACTTTGACCCGCTTCGTTCAAGAGATTTAATAAGTAATATAAATGAAACAACTTACAACACTTTATATGGTATGGATGGTGAATCATCCGGATTTGACTTATTAAATCGTTGGATGTCGAATGAAAACTTTAACGTTAATACTTATATAGGAGATATAAGAAGAGGAAATTTAAAAAATGGTGACTCTCAATTACCAGCATTTGATAACTATAAAGAAGATTTTGGTGGTAAAAATGTGGAAAATTGGGACAATGGAAACATAGAATATAGCATGTGGTCAGCAACACAAAACTATGATGATGAATTAAGAAAAGTAGATAGTAAATACTTCAAACCTGAGTCAACAACTGGTGTAAGACAACAAGACAGCTTTAGTACACAATCAGTAGTATTAATGCTTCAATCAAGTTTTGATAGTAAAGGAGCTTCATTCTACGCTTATAATCTTGGGCCGACTGGATTACAAGCAGATTTAAAAAATGTATCAACAGTAAAAACAGAATGGAAAGAAGTAACGCTACCGGGTGATGGTGGCATAGGTGTAGCTGGTTCATATATCAGTTTAGGCGCTCACGCACTAGTAGTTATCATTATAGGATTAGGCGTATTTTTAGCACTATTAACATTAAATTTCTTTGAAGCATTTAAACGTATAGGTATGAATTTAGTTAAAATGGAAGCTTATGGTGATCCATTCGCATTTTTATCATTACTAATAATTTCATTAATGTTTGTAGTAAGTCTGTTAATTGCTGGTATGGCTACTGGTGTGTTTATAGCATTAGCGAATGAATTAGCAGCAATAGTTGATAAAATGACATTAGGACATATACCTTCTGGATTTATAGATATAACGAAATCTCTTGCGATGATATTCTTTGCTTACATTTTCGCTTTAAGAAAACCAACTAAGGGTGCTTACCCTCCTTTAAAATCATTTGTAGGGTTCCCTTTAACAGGTATAGCCTTTAAATATGATGATAAAGTTAAACAAATGAGCGGAAACATGAAAAATCGTGGTAAAGCAGGATTTAGAGCAGTTGGAGATACAGCTAGAGAATCTGTAGAAGGTACAAAAGATTTAGGACAAGAAACAGGACGTGCGACATCAAGTTTTGCAGCAGGAACAGCAGGCGGTTATTTAGGTGCTAGATACGGTAAATCAAGACGTAGAGGTAAAGGCGGACATCTTGGGAAACATGGTATTGCAAGTGCTAAAGAAACTGCAATTAATGCTCATAAAGGAAATAGATCAGCGTCAGAAAATGCATATAATAATGGTGGTAGAAAAGCATTTAAAGACTTAAACGCTGAGAGACAAGCAGGCAAACAAGATAAATTGAGAAGAGACGAATTAAAAGAGCTTGGCTATACAGATGAAGAAATAGAACAAGTAATGGCAGCAGAAAATGGCAATAATACAACAAATCCAGAAGAAAACAGCGTTGCTCCTTCTAAAGAACGTAATCAATCTATAGCACATAAACCAAATATGAATGACAATAAGGACTTCAAATCTAATGATCTAAATTCACCGAATAGTACAGATAGTTCAGAAGATTACAGAAGTAGACTAGGTGAAAGTGCAAAAGATGACTCTAAAGCATTTTTAACTGATAGTGCAGTAGAAGCATTAGGAGGAACTGAGTTTGTAAATGAAAGTGGTGTAGCTGATATTGCAGCAATCAAACAAGCTCAAGAAGAAATAGCTAGAACTAGCCCAGAAAATCGTTCAGAAGAACTTCAAAATAAAGCTGACGTCCTTCAAAAAGCACATAACAGAGGAACAGAAGAGTTGGCTGGCAATAGTAATAAAGGTAGTGGAGCAAGTTCAAGTTCTGTAGTCGGAGAAGAAGGTAGAAGTACTGGATTTAATCCAAATGGTAAAGACGATACTGTAAGTAAATCTTCTCAACGCAAGACAAGTGCTAATACAGAAGTAGAAACAAGCGAAACTAAAACAGAAGGTTCTGGAAAACAAATAGACAGTTCCAATAACGCAGTAGGTAGTGTACCTAGAAGAAATAGCAGAAATGGAAGCACAAGCAATGCCAATAACGCAGCAGGTAGTGTACCTAGAAGAAATAGCAGAAATGGAAGCACAAGCAATGCCAATAACGCAGCAGGTAGTGTACCTAGAAGAAATAGCAGAAATGGAAGCACAAGCAATGCCAATAATAAGACAAATGCTGTAGAAAAACGCAAACCAGCAGCATCTAAAAAGGCTGTAAAACAAAGACAACAAGCAAAACAGATAAATCAAGCTACAAACAAACAACCAACGAAAAATAATAGTACAACTCAAAGCAAGTCAACATATAATGATAAGTTGAAGAAGAGTAAGGGTAAAACCAATTCACAACCTAAACAACAAAGTAGTAAACAGACAGTGGAGAAAAAACAACCAACTCGAAAAAAAGCAACAAACACACAAGGTCGAAAAAATAGTACCAAAAAGCAAAACACAAAAAAAGTAGAAAGACGAACAAGAACTAGTCAAAATGAAACAAATGAATATAGTTACAATGAAGTTCTAAGAAAAAATAGAAAACGTTAAAGTAATAGTGGAATATCACTGTTACTTTAACAAAGGAGGGTTTTCATGAAGGATGAACCAATAATCAGTGAAGATGATTATAAGTACTTGTCGGAAGCAAAGTCGATAGAAGATTTCAATAATAGAATTACAGATATTAATAACGGTTTAGAGTATGCATTAAATACAGAATCAGCAAAAAAAATATTAAGAGACACACATTTTTTAAATAAAGATGGGTCGATTAACATGGCTTTGTACAAAGAAGTAATAGCTGAAATTTACGAAAATAAAGATGAAGATGAAAAAAATTATATTTCTGATGATGATTATCTGGTTCATGAATCCTTCTATCAAGGGGCAGAAGAAATCTATTATCACATCAAAGGTGGTGTTATGGGAAAATCAGTACATCTTGCAAAAAGAGTTAATAGAAAAAATGCTGAAAACTTAAGATCAGCGGCAAAAGTTGAAGAAGGCAGTATAGCATCAGGTATACAAAAACTTATAAAAATTTTCAGAGGACGATAAAAACATTTACAAAAAATATTATTTATAATATGATTAGTTTATGTTAATATTAAGGTATCACAGATAAAGTGAGAAAGGGTTGAATTGTATGGATCAAATTAATTCGTTTATAGAGTGGTTGACAGATGCAGGTAATGACACAGGATTAAAAGTAGTTACATTTATAGGACTTATTGGATTATTCGTTACATTAGTTATGGCAATCGTTAAAGGATTTACTGGTAAATTTAAGCAAGCAACTGTTTGGATGGCTAGTTTCTTATTCATTGCTATTCTAATGGGTTCTGGTTACGCAATTTTAAAAGCTATAGGTTCTGGTACAGGTGAAGATATTGAAAACAGTGTAAATATGATTGGTATATTTACAACAGTAGCCGCCTATGGTGCGTATAAAAGTTACAATAAATTTAAACAGAAATAGTGAAATAGAAACACAATGTATAACAGCATAGAAGTGATTTAAGGGCGTCACATCGCCCTTTTTATTTAATTGAAATATGAAACTTCAAGTTTTATTGTAGGCTATTTTATGGTATAATTTAAGTATGAATAATAACGAAAATAACGGGTGCATTATCAACAGAAACAAACTCATTAAACATTCAAAAATTGTGCTGAAAAGTAAAAAATTTACTGGTGTTGAACTATCGAAAGAGGTGGGTATTCATGTTCAGCAAATTTATGGTTACAAAAGTGGTAAGCGAAGCTTAAAAGATGCGCAATTAGAGACCTTGTTGAAATTTGAAAAATTGTACCAAGAACATGAAGCATTTAAAAAAGTGAGAAAAGGGGAGCAAGATAAATGAGTAATTTTGAAGATTTGAATTTAGATAAAATAGAACTTCCAGATAAAACGTTTATCTCACTACCAATTTTAATAACCTTAAATGATGAATATTTAGAAGGTAAATCCGAGCGTAAGACCAAGCGATTGTGGGACGTGTTTTATAAAAGTTTTGGTGGAACAAAAGAGAAAAAAACAGATGAATATCAAGCAGTAGGAGATTTAGAACTTCCAGATGATGACCCTTTCAAAAATAAAGAACATGTTTTTGCAATTGATGTAGCATCATTTGGGAAAATTGAACCAAAGCAAGAAAAAAATTTAGATTTTGGGATTCGCATATTACAAAACAATAATAGACTTCTTCCAGTTGATTCTACAATGCAAGAGAAGGGCAAAGAGAAAAATATTAGTAATGGATTAGAGTTTTCAGAGGTTGAAGAAAATGTAGAAGAAACTTTCAAGTATATATCTAGCTTAGCAGAAACTAAACGTTTTGAGTCAATCAGTGACGAGAAGCGAGAAGATTACGAGAGTAAAAAGGAAGAAGAAGAAATAAAGGAAAATCAAAGTAAAGAGAATAACTTCGTGTCAGCTACAGAAAATATTGGTGTAGAAGATGAAGAAAATAGCGAAGTAGAAAATACAAACGTAAATGAAGATAACACAGAATCTGTTACTGATGACGATTCGGCAGAATCTACACCAATTGAGGTAGATGGTGAATCTGAAACAGGACAGAAAAATGAATCAGAAGGTGAAGAAAGCGAAGTTTATGATTTGCCAGATGATGATTTGGAAGAGATTGAAAGTGGTGAAAGTGAATATACGTTAAATTCGCTTAAACAAAATTTATATTCAAATTTACAAAGCTATTTCCCACATTACAATTTAAAAGATTTAGATTTTGATGGAGAAGTCCCAGAATTAGAGGACAAAGAATATCAGAAGCTCTATGCAATGACAGCCAAAGGTATAAACGACCAAGTAGATAGAGCTAATAAAAAAATTGCTTTAGAAAGGGAAAAGTCTATTAATAATTTATATAGACCCTTAATCAGCGAAGTAGTGAAAAGATATTTTGATATTGAAGCTTTATATAAATACACAGATAGTGGAAGTGAATTTAACACTATTTATGAAACATTGGAAAATAATCTAAATGAAGCTTTAAAAAATGTGGAAATACAAGCTGATGAACAAGAGCAAATTAAAAAGCAAAAACATGAAAAAAATAAAGAGTCATATTTGAATAATTTACTAAAAAAAGAGTCTATTAAATATGACGAGGAAAATTTACCAAAAATAACCGAAGAAGTTGAATCGTATAAAGAAGAATCTAAGAGTGATATTTACAATAAGTATAATTCACAAATAGATCAACTTGAAGATGACGTTGAAAGTACAGTTACAGAACGTATTGAGAGATTAGTTGATAATGTCATTAACGAGTATAAACCACAACTTGATTCGGCAATAGAAACATTAAATAGTGATTTGAATAATCAACTAGAAAAAATAGCAGAGCAAAACCAAAGAGATTGGCAAAAATACAAAGAACAATTAAAAGAAATTGAAGAAGTTAGAACTAAAGCCGCAAATAGTCAAAGAAGCACAATTGACGCCGAAGTTTCAAAACGCACACAAGCCTATGAGGGTATGCAACAAAAATTAGAAGAAAAAGATAACCAAATTCATATGCTTCAAGCAAATTTGAGAAATGCTAAAGAGAGCAGTACTCAAAAAGATTATACACTTGATAGTGCCGCTACTGAAAGACAAGAGTTATTAAAACGAATGGATAAAAAGGAAGCGTATATAGCAGAACTTGAGCAAGAAAGGGAAGAGAAGAACGCCAAAATTAGACAGTTAAGTTCTTCTAACAGTTATATAGGCTATCCATTTAACCATACGCCTACCACAAAAGTAGGAAAGACAAAAGAAGTAGCAAAAAGTTGGTATGATAAATTTGAAAAATTAATTATAGCTACAGTAGCAAGTATTATAATAGCAATTGGTGTGTTAATAGCAGCTACTATTGTTTCAAGTAATGATGCAGATTCAAGCAGTCAACAAAATCAAATACAAAAACAACAAGAAGAAGTTAAGAGTCAGCAAGAAGAACAAGATAAAAAAGCGTCGGAATTAGAAGAAAAAGAGAAGCAGCAAGAAGAACAGCAGAAAAAACTAGATCAACAGAAGAAAGATAATGAAAGCAAAAAAGATTCAAAAGACAAGGATAAAGACAAATGATAGATAATAGGTGGAGGTGGTAAAGTGGAAAATCAAGAATTTGAAGATAAAACCAAAATAGGTGAATACTATGGTTATAAAGCAAATCCTAGACAAAACGTAAGAGACTTGCCATGGTATTTCCAATTCTTAGAAAAATTGAATTTACCCACTAGTACTACAAAAAGAGTAATTATATTTGTAAGTATGGTAGTTTTGATACCCTTAGCAGTTATATTTTACTTGCAAGGTGATATGTTAAAACTCAAATATTTATTACCACCATTGCTATTAATTAGTTTATCAATTGTAGGTTATTTGATTCTATATTCTCTTGTTAATTCTTATAATGGATCGTTACTAAAATCGACTCATATTGTATTAACGCAGACTTTTAAAAGGATATTAGTACTACTTGGAAATGCAGAAAGAGATATAGAAAATGGTGTTCACACAGTGCATAATGATGGAACTATTATTTTCTCTAACGGTCAAATTGGAAGAGCATTTGCAATTGATGGTTCTACTAGTGCGACAGCCTTTCCATCAGAGATAGCTATACAAGAACAAAAAGCGAAAAGATTCCATCATTCGAGATTGAGAACAACAACAATAATTCAAATTACATCATCACAAAAGCAAAATGCAGAGAATCAGATATTAACAGCAGTCAACTTACAAAGGTCAAATACAAATAAGGCTATAATAGCTATGATGCGACAAGAAGAAGCGCATTTAAGAGATAATATAGATAATAAAATGCCAACAGCAGTACAGCATCAAATTTATATGGATAAACGACAGTCTGATTTAAAAGATTCTATTCAAAAACTATATAGATTTGAAGCACAAGGTTACTACAATAGTGTAATACCACTAGATAATAAAGAAGATGTTCATAGACTTCTAGGTAACATGCTCAAATTTAAATAATCCAATGGCGGCATCTATATGGTGTCGCTTCTTTATAAGAGGTGACTCAATGTGAAGCTTTTGAAAATTTTCGATAAAAACAAAGGTAAGGAAACTAAAACAATATTAAAAGACCATAAAGACCCCAAATTGTACCCATCAACAGGATATAGTTACACCCCATCATTTGCACGAGCAAATAATCAATTTGCAACTATTACTAAACTAACAAATCACTTTGGACAAAATAGAAATCAAACTTATGGTTGGTTTGTTAATATACTTCCAGAAATTAACGTAGATGATGTTAAGGGTTATTTTATTGAAGTGAGCAAACCAATGACTGATGCAGACCAAAAAAAGATTATGAGTAAATCAGATTCTACCTTAGAAGCCTTAGATGAAGATAATCAACCTACAAAAGGTAATGCGGGGCAAAGAGAAATCAATGATTTACACAAGCATGATATACATCAAGCAAACAAATTTCATCGTAGACAAGATAAAGCTATAGATAGCAAAAAACATTTATTACTTGTGTCTAAAAATCCCGATAATATTTCGGAGCAATTAAAAGCTTTAAATGACTACTATCAAGAAGACCACGCAGGACTTAAGCTTGAGTCAGATGCAGGAGACCAAGAAAATTTATTCAAAGAATTATTAACACCTCCATCGGGGAATATCTATGAAGAAACAATGATGAGTGCAGAATATGCTGGTTTCGACCATGCAGTACGAAGAGGGTTGAACGATGATAGAGGCGTTGCAATAGGAGAACTAACCGCTTCATTAACAAATGGTTCAGCTATGATGGATTTAAATGGTTCATTCAAAAGTAAAATATTAGTTGGAGCGACAAAAACATCACACATATATAAATTTGATGAAAAGCTATCGGCTTCATCAATGTGGGGGCAAAAAGTAGCAAATCATGCTATGGCATACGGTCATAAAACTTTTCATATAGTGTTAAATGATTTTGATTATTTTGGTGAAGCTAATATTCCGGGTAAAAAGAAGACATTTTCAGCAGAACCAATTATGAATAATGTACTTAAAAAAATAAACTTAGCTAATGGAGGACTCAATCCATTACAATTATTCGGTGATCCAAAAGACCAAATACAAATTTATCATAGCCATTTAGATAAACTCGTTTATCAATTTTATTTATACACGAATAGAACAATGAATAATAAAATGATACCTAACTTACGAAAAGAACTGAATAACTTCTATGAAACCAAAGGTATTTGGAATAATAATGCTTATAAATATCCGGGTAGAATAAGAATATTAGGTAAAAGAGCAGACTCATACCCAACGTTCGACCAATTCTTATTTTCACTTTCAAATTACGCTGATGAAACAGCAGATATGGGCAGCCATAAGGTACAAGATGCTGAGGACATGGTAACATCATTAGAAACAATATTAGATACACATTACAATACAGTTAGCACATATACCACATTACCAGACCCAGATGACCCAGATATATATCAATATTATTACCAACTAAATGAATTGGAAGGCGATATAAAAGAAGCACAATTTTTAAATGCTTTCGACTATATAGCTTATGCAGCTCAAGAGAATGATATTATAATGATTCATGGTGTAGACCAACTATCAACTGAGACAGCACGATATATTAAACGGACTTTAGAAAAGATGGAGAAAAAAGGTGTTAGAACAGCATTTTTATTTGATTTAATTGGTAGAAAGCAACGAGATAAAGAAGCAGAGAAGAAACATGAAGGTATTAATAATATAGAATACTGTGATATTTTTAACACAAACGGTATTTTTTACGAAGATATAGAAAACGAATTTGATTATACAATTTTGGGAACAATGTCAAAAAATGATTTATATAAATATGAGCATTTAATCAAACAGACGCTCCCGTCAGAATTAAGAAATATTATGACAGCAACTAAAGAAAGAGATCAATTCCAAGTAAGAAGACCAGAAGATTTCACATCAAACTTTGTTTGGGGGAACTTTGTATTATAGACAATAACCCCTAGTATTAAAACTAGGGGTTTTATATTATATTAATATGTTAATTTGTAATACGCTCATTTATAATGAACCTATTACAAATTAACATAAAAGAATTTAAGTGAGGCGTTATTATGAGTACGGGTAACGGCAATATAAAAAATTTTAGAAAAGATGTACCCTTTGAACAGATTCCTCGTGAATTGTTACAAGCTTGTGATACTAACAGTAAGCACAATAAAGGGCTATCTTTACAAGCCATTGGGCTATTATGTAATTTAAGAAGTTATGCTGAATCATGGGATTTGCATAAAACTGAGTTATATAAAAGATACGCTAAAAATAAAGAAGCTTCTGTAAAAAGAGCTTGGGATGAATTAGTAGAAAATGAGTATATCGTACAATTGAAAATAAGAGAAGGTAATAAAAATAAATACATTTATTACGTTACGGTTTATCCATTCACCAAAGAAGATATAAAAGAGATTGAAAAAAATGAAGGTGCAAAAGCAGTTAAAACCTTCACTAATCCTAGAAAATCGTTGTCAGAACAAGAAGATTTGAGCTTGAGGTTTTCCAGACCTCAAAACCAAGACCTCAAATCCCAGACCTCAAAACCCAGAACTAATATAAAACAAATGAAAGATATAACAAATGAAGATATAACAAATATAAGAGAAGATAATAATGAAATGCATGAAGTGAATGGGGATAATGCAGCAAACCATTCAAACAATGCAAACCATAGTGATACAAATATGGTTTCAATAGATTTTAAAGAATATATGAGACTTAGAGAAGCTGAACGAATGAATAATAACAGCGATGATATAAAACTAGTGATATTAGAGCAATTCCCAGAAGACCTAAGGAATTATATGAGTAACTTTGATTTAGAAGAAATCAAGTTGCTAAAAGAATATATACTTATAGGCAAATCAAGTTACAATAAAAGTGTTGATGTTAATAAAAGGCTTCTTTTGGAAGATGTAGAACTTGAGTTAATACTTATGTTAAAACGTATTAAGCGCAAAATATATGAAAAGCAAGAAACTATAAAAGAACTAAATAGATACATTACTAGATCAACAGTAAATGTATTCAGCAGATATGCATCTGATTACTTTGAAGATGATATAGATATGAGTCATATAGACATTGATAGTTTACCTCTAAAGCAATTATGGGACGAACAAAAAGGCGAGTGATAATTCACTAAGTAGTTCAGTTTTGGAGTACAAAAAGTGAAAATGTAAACCTAAATGAGTATCAAATTGCAACTGAATTTGATACTCGTTTTTTATTGTTAAATCAACGTTTGTTGTTAATTTACACCACAAAATGTAAGTTAAAATGTATATAAAAATGCGAACGTGAAATAATTATTGTAGGAATGCAAATTGGTGTGTTAAAATGGTTACAATTTACTAAGCAAAAAGGGGTGCATTTTCCTATGCAATTTCTTGAGCCAAAAAATAAGAACGCTAAGTCTGTGGATTGGGAAATATCAGAGCAAGTAAGGGTGATAGTTAAGCAATACGCTGAATATGCAGAGCGTACTGAAAGCGAAGCAGTGGATGAATTCTTATTGAACATTTTAGACGATAAGAAGTTTATTGAATGGATTGCCAACAAGCGAAGTAATAAGCGGATTGTTGAAAAAATGGGTATCAAAGATAGAGTGGGTTGATAGACAATGACCAAGCTTAAAAGATTAGCCACGAAGGAAGATGAAATTGTAGATGTTAAAATTCCGATTTCAAACGAAGAATTAAAAGATAGGGCTAAACAATATGATTTATTAACTCCAAAACGATTTGCAACAAGGTATAACAAAATGTTGTTCTTGCCAACGTCTTTTAAATGGAACGGTTCTGAATATCCCATTCAATATAATTACTGCATCAATCCGTTTTGTTGTAATTTTGGGAAAGAACAGCACAAATTCAAAGATGTAAAAGGGAAACCAAGTCGATATAAAATGACTGGTAGTTCCAAAGATAAAGGTCATAAAGGTATGTACTGCAATGACAATCCTATTGGCAGAGGTGTATCGCAAAACTGTACAGTAACCCCTTTATCTAATTGGTCTGTTGTTGAAGAAATTAAACGCCTTATAGAAATCAATAGCATCCAAGATGTTGAGCCAGATTATCAATTTCATAAAGAAGGCTGCTCGGAAGAAGAATCAACCCCATTCAATGAGCCGAAGCAATTTTACAAAAGGGGGAAAAGTAGGGGCAAATCTCAACGCTATCAATGTAAGGCGTGTAAGAAGTTCACTAATGTTCTACCAAAAAGAGAAGAAACCACTACTTATCACCAACAAAAGAACACCATTCTTCCAATGTTCGCTAAGATGGTTGTTGGAAGGGTTTCAGTCAGTCGTACTTGTGATATTTTAGGAATTGGAGTTGGAACCTACTATCATAAGCTGGAGTGGCTGTATAGGCGTTGTTTGGAGTTTTTAGAACGATATGAGACACAACCCCTTCAAACAAAGAAATTTAACGAGATGTGGCTTAATACGGACAAGATGCACTACTACCTAAATAACGTCCGTAAGAAAGGACAAGGTTCAAAGAAATATACGGGGTTTGAAGACCTTAATATGCAAACGTATATAGTTGTATCTGCTGAGGTCTTATCAAGATATGTGTTCCGTTCTGATGTTGCCTATGATTGGAATATTTCAATGGATGAATTAAATGAAGATACAAGAAAATTCAAAGAAGACCATCTCAATACTTTTAGTCGTAAAAATGATAGGTTAGATTGGTCTTATTATCCACAAGAACCATCCGCTAACGATAGCGAAAATAGGAATGCTTATCTTCACGAATTAGGGAAAATTACTAATAGGAGTAGATTTGTCGATGGTTTAAATGTTGATGCTCCTTATACTACAACTGCTCACTATTGGTTAATTAAACAAATGGTTAATGCCGACGAATGGCGAATGATTAGTGATGATGACTTCTCTATTAGAAACGCCTTTTATAGAGTATTCACGAAAGAATTAAGGTTGAGCGATGCACATCATTTTATTTGCCAAGTTAACAAGACGAAAAGCAGAAAACAATGCTTAAAAGAATTCGGACAAGCAAAAGCAGAACTGCTCGATTGGGGAGATATCAGAGGATTCAAAACAAAGTTTCTACGGACTTTGGCATCTCATTATCTAACTGAATTACTAACAAGTCATCAATTCCACGAAGAGGCTATTAGTAAAGATGGAGAAAGATATCGCAAATATGCCGATAACCCTATCAAACATCCATTAGCCACTAAGGATAAAGGATTTTATTCAGTTGATTGTAGAACGGATTTATCTGCTCTGGAACCAAACGAAATCGCAAAGATGCTATTAAATGTTAATGACCATTCGACCAATAGCTTTATTCAACAGATAAGACGTTATATATCATCTCTTGAAAGACCATTAACAACAGCTCGTGGTGATAAGAAGAGCTATATTTACGCTAACTTCAATCCGAAGTATGCTCAATTTGCGATTACAATTCTAAGAACTTACTACAACTTTTGTCGCCCTTTTAAATCAGCGGATAAAAAGGTTTTGACACCTGCTCAAAGATTAGGGATTACAGATAAACAATTTGATTGGAAAGATATAATTTATTTCAAATGACAAAAAGAGCTTGGAGTAATCCCAAGCTCTTGTGCTTTATCTTTACTGTTCTTCTTCAATTAACGCACCCGTTAACTCAATAAGTTTTTTCTTTCATATACATGAAAATAGTAGTTATACGGATTTTTATCATTCTTTATCCCTTTTTGGGCAAATACCTCATTCCATTCCTCATAATTCACTTCTGGAAAAAAAGTATCTCCTTCGAATTCATGATGTATTTTTGTGATGTACATTTTCTCAACATAAGGGAAAAACAAATTATAAATCTGTTCTCCTCCGAAAATAAAAATTTCTTCTTCGTTTTTACATAACTCAAAAACATCTTCTATTGAATGAACAATTTCACAACCATTAAAGGTAAACCCCTTATCTCTCGTCAGAATAATATTTCTTCTGTCAGGTAAGGCTCTTCCGATTGATTCAAGGTTCTTCCTACCTAATATTATCGGATGTCCCTTTGTAGTATTTTTAACATATTCCCAGTCCTTGGGAATCCTCCAAGGAATGTCATTCTCTTTGCCAATCACTCTATTCTTATCCATCGCAGCAATCAAAGAAACTTTCATTTATAACACAGCCTTTTTAACTAATTTACCATCTAATTTCTTATTTCTATCAAAAAACCTTTTCTCATTATCCTGCCCGTTAGTTGAATAAGCAATTTTTTCTATAAGTTATATTATCATAATACCACAAAATCACAAATTTTCATTCAATTATCATTTTCAATTGCATTTTATAAATCATTTTGTATGTAATTTGGTATGTAAGTTAAAATGAAAAAAGTAGTCCATTTTGAAGTACATTTTGTCATTTTGTACTCCAAAACTGAACTACTTAGATAATTCACCCGCCTTTTTTATTTGTGCATTTTATAAAACATTTGTGATGTATTCATTGTTTCTTCGTCATTATTTGTTTCTAAATAATCTTTAAATATATCTGTATTAACATTACTATTAATTCTCAATCTATCTAGTTTACGAATATCTTTCTCTAATGCATCTGAAAAACCATTGTATAGATTATCAAGCAAGTCTTTTTCAGATGAAAGTTGATTTAATAATTCATCTCGTCGGGATGCAGTCAACTTATTACTTAATTTTCCTTCTTTAAGTTCATAGAAAGTGTTGTTTAGAATTTCCAGTTTATCTGAAAAAGCATCAATAAGTTGGGCTAATTCATTAACGGAATCATAATGTTTATTTATGTCAAAAACATTTTCGTGTGCTGTTTTAACTTCATTATTTCTATCTAGTAATATGTTATTTTCCATACTTTTCGTCCTTTCTAATTTACAACTATTTATGGTATAATTATACCATAAAACATAATATTTTATAAGGTTGTGCATATAAATGAATAAAAAAACGTGGAGGTCTTTATTTCGCTTCACAATATTAAAAATACTATTTGTTTTTTTGTTTAGTACTTTAATTTTACAAGATTATTCACCAAATGACACTGCCAAAGCAGAATCTAATGTTATTTATGATGCTCAAAGAGGGTGTTCAACATCTTCTGATGGCGGTGATAATGATGAAAACAGTGATTCTGGTGAATCCGATAGCAAGGATAGTGAAGATAAAGGCTCAGATAAATATGATGAAATTCCTAATAAGGAAAACATAAAGAAGATATATGATGTTCTACATGGAAAACATGGTTTTTCAGCAGAATTTATAGCAGGGATTTTGTCGAATTGGTGGACAGAAGCACAACTAGACCCAACAGCTAATGAACCGGGGCAATTTGGTAAAAACACAGCTAAAAAAGCCACAGATGGTGAATTAGGTATTGGGTTCGGACAGTGGAGTTTTGAACGACATAAAGCGCTAGTAGATTGGGCTAAAAAGAAAGATGGAAATTGGTGGGAAATAGAGCATCAAATGGATTATATGGTAAATGGTGACGATATGTTTGTAGACATATTAAAAGATCTTGCCTTAGATGCTAAAGATGACCCCGTCCAAGAAGCTGTCAATTTCCATAATGATTGGGAAAGATCAGCAGATTCAGAGTCCAAAATTAGAGATGAACGTGGAGGAAATGCCAAAAAAATCTTAAGCTATATGAAAGATAATGGCATGGACGGAAAAAAAGACGAATCAAAAATTAAAAAAATTGGTAAAGATTCTAAAGGTTCTAGTGGCGCATCAGCATCAGATACAGACAAAGAAAAAGAGACAAAAACTGATCCATGTGCTGATGGAGATAAAGGTGAAGGAAGTTCAGGCAGCGGAGACGGAAGTAAGATAGGCGACAGCACAAAAGTAAATGGCAAAAAAGCAAAAATAATTGGTAAAAATTATGAATGGGACGACTTGCCAAGCAAATATAAAAAGCATGTTAAGTTACCAAAATTTGATAAAAGTTATTTAGATAAACCCGGAAATCTATTTCCGAGTACTGGTAATAAGGGTCAGTGTACTGAATTAACATGGGCTTATATGAATCAATTATGGAAGGGAAAACAACCCACAAATGACGATAATTTAAAAAATGGTGATGGAAAAGATATATATAAAGCATATAAAGATAAAAAAGCAAAAATGACCGAAAAACCAACGGTTGGTTATGGTTTTTCATCTGACCCACCATATGCACAGGCTGCTGATCCATCAGTTGGACATACAGGTGTAGTCGTAGGTGTAATGGATGACGGTAAATGGATTATGGCAAATTACAATGTACCACCAAAACCAGCGCCATCAAGAACGCTATATTATTCAGTCGTTGATGGTACAGATGGTAATGTACACTTCTTTAGTGGCATTGGAAACAAACCTAAAAAATAATATGTAGGAGGGTTATTATGGACAAAGGGAAAAAAGTTGTTCAACTTACTATTATCGGGTTTTTGGTAATAGCTATTGTTGTAATAAGCGTATTAGTAGCAAAGCAAAATAAGGTTATAGATGACTTGAAGTCAGAGAAGTCTAATATAGAACAGGTAAAAGAAAAATCCTTCACAAAAAATATCACACAAGACGAGGTTAGCGATTATAAGGATAAAACGGAGAAAAAATTAGATTTATTCTTGAAGCATAAATATGGAGACGATAGCCCAGACGATGAAGGGTCTGCATATAACGCAATCAGAGCATTATTTACTGTTCCAAGTCATAAAATCGTATTAACGAACAAATCACCAGAAAAAGATTTCATAAAATATTATAAGCCTTTTGAATATAAAATAAGCAATTTCTCAGCCGAGAGACAAGACGATGATGTAAAAGTAATGTTCAATATAGAGACCCAATATGATGGTAAAACCATCAACGAAAATAATGATTTAATGTCACTAACTTTTGATGAAGAAGATAACCTCAAAGGAGGTAGTTTATATGCAAAATAATAATGTGAAGATGACAACGGTATTAGGAGTAATCATAAGTTTATTAGCAATAGTCGTTATTATAATGGGGATAAATTTATTTAATAAATACAAGGAAGACGACAAAATCAAAAAAGATATTCAAACATTGCAAAGCAAAAATGAGGATGTCAAAAAGCATAACAAAGATGTTGATAATAAAGAAAAGGAACAAGAGAAAGTTCTTCAAATTGATACCGCTATGAACAATACAACGGAATTTAATGATAAATTTTTTGTTTGGGATTCATGGAAAACATATTCAGACAACATGAAATATTTAAGAAATACATTTCCTAATTTAGAAGATAATAAAAATGTTGTAATTGATGGAAAAGATGTAGGAACAGGGACAGCGCCAGAGAGTACTTATGAAAGTGATGCATTTGTAACTGAAAATAAAAATGAAGTAAGTGAACTAATCAAACAATCTAAAAGTTATGATAGTAAAGCTACAGAAAAATTATGGTTCAAAGTATCAAATAATAAAGATGGTAAGTATGACATCACTCAATTTGAATCTTACGAAAAAATAATCTAAGTAATTTATTAGCTAATGGGTGTGAAGTGCCGGTTAGCTAATAAATATTTTACATATAAAAACAAAACAATGTATAGTTGACAATGGTAAATAATTAACAAATGAATTATAGTTATACAACAATAGTAATTTTGAGCGAGGTGAAGAGCGTGAATAAACTATCAACTGGAGAAATAGCTGAACGCTTAGGTGTGACGCCGCATACCATAAGAAATTGGCATAAATCTGGTAAATTAGTTCCGGAATATGTTGATCCAGAGACAAACCATAGATATTATACTGAAGAACAAGTTTATGAGTATAATAAACGCTTGAGAAAAAAAGCGTATAAATACGATATGTTAAACTTAGTAGCCTATGTTAGGGATATTCCAAATAATTCAGCGAAAGAACAAAAGGAAGTTATAACTAAATATTTGCATAATAGGGGCATGAAAACAGAATGTATACAAGAAATGCATAAAAGTTATACAAACAGTGAGATTAAAGGAATAATGGAACAAGTCTTAGACGATGAAGTTGAAAATATAGTAGTTACAACAGAGCAGGTGTTTTTTGAAGGTGCTAAAGAAGTGATTAAGCATATATTGGAATATAAAGAAGCTAAAATAATAATAGCAGAATAATAATATATAAAAGATTTACAAGACATATGGAAAAAACCGTATGTCTTTTATTATATAAAGCAAAATACCTTTACAAAAATATTTGAGGATAATATAATAAATATATATTAATTAGTCTGGAGAGGTTGGTGGATAATGTCTAATTCATCAGAACTATATGAAAAAGTTGAGAAGTTACTAAGACTTATTAAAGATGAAAATTACAAAGAAGTCACAGGTTATAAAATAAGTAAAGCAACGGGTGTACATGCAGTTACTATATCCAAATTGAAAAATAACCAATCTAAATTAGAAAATTTATCGGTATCTACATTTTTCGCTTTATACGATTATGCGGTAGAATTAGAGAATAAAGATAGTGACAGCAAACAATAAACGAAAGGTTTTTGATAGAAATGAAACTCACTAAAATACAAAGAGAAGTCCTTAACCAAAAATTTCAAGAAAGTTTTAACTCACCGGAATTAGAAGATAAATTTAAAACAGAATATAATGAAGCATATAAAAAAATGGCAGAAGAAATTTTGCAAGAACAGGGATTTCCCAAATATGTAGATGTCAATAAGGGGAACTTTGGCGTTAAAATAACACCTAAAAATGGCACTGATGTATTTGTAGATTACGTTGAAGAAACTGATGAAATTGAAAGTGACGAAGAGTTTGAAGCAGTTAGAAATGACGCTGAATTTTTTAGTGAAATTATTTTGAAAAACCTAAACGAAACAAATATGGCTTTTGAAATTAGAGAAGATCCAAGTGAATATTTAGAGCGAAATCCAACTGAAAGCTATTTATCTAAAGAAATGGAAAAATACTTTAATCCAACAGAATTTGAAGTAGTTTTGAAAGAAACTGATGAATTTAAAGAAGATTTGGCAGAAGTAGCAGAAGAAGAAGGGTTCGATGCTGATGTTGATTTAGATAAACTAGATTATAAAGTGGAAGGATTGAAAGTAGCTGATTCATTTGATTACTATGCAGAATTGTATTTAGATGAAGGTCATTTTGATGATGGAAATACTGTTCAATCATTTCTCAGAAGAGACTTTTATAGACTGTTGGCAGATGGAAGGAATTATGAATGTACAATTAGAATTACAACTGATCCAGAAGAATATGGAGAAGAGTAGGTGTTAAAATGAACTTAAAACAATTAGCGTCTGATATGGCGTCTTATTATGTTGATGAGAAGTTAGCACAACGTTTGATTGAAACAGACCATGAGATATTGAATGATATTGGCGATGAAGTATTAAACGAAGAAGGCTATCCAGAATGGGTCAAACTTGCAGATGTGAGATATACGATTCACATAGTCACAAATTATACGTTTGAAGATTGGGCTGAACTTGGTAAAGCAATGTTTGATATAGAGAATGTGAAGCAATTTGTGAAAGAGGATATGTATGATATGTTCATGGATTTCATAGATTTATTTGATATAAAAATGTATATAAAAACAGATAAAGAAGAATTAGAAACGACACAGTAAAAAGCGGGCAAAAGCTCGTTTTTTTACTAAAACAAGTTTACAAAAAGTTTTAAGATATATATAATAAATGTAAGTTAATATTTGCCCTAAAGGGTTGAAAGGATGGCAAAAATGAGCAACTCAAATAAAAATTCTTATCCTTTTGCACTTATCTCAAAAATAATTTATAAAGCATTATGGATATTTTCGATTTTAACAATTGCAGCAGTTTTAATATTTATAGTTTTGAAAAAGCTTGTATTAAAAATAATAGAAATATTGTTTGATGGAGATTACTTATACAGAACCATCAATTGGATTGCAGATGCATTAGGCGGTATTTTTGCCACATTATTTGGTTCTACATGGACACCAAATGCTTCATGGGTTCCTCATACGGATAAATTAAGTAACTCATTTGCAGAAGCAACACAAAATAGTGGCATAGGAATTTTAAAATTTCTGATTATATGTGTTGTGTTACTGGCTATAGCCTACTTATTTACTATTATTATGAGACATCATAAAGGTGAAATGGCACCTTTGATGAATGATATTGAAAGTGGTAGATTAAGACGCAAAATAATTCGTAAAGTTGATGCGGGTTATATAAATAGAAGTGGTGAGCAGAAGAAAAAATACAACAAAATTGATAAAAAAACTAAACGACATATTAGAAAAAGATTAAAAGTAAGTATCCGTACTTCCATTCCTAATGGCTATCCAATGCCAGTAAAAAAATACCATATAAGAATTAGAAGAGGTAGAACTACAGCGATCAATAACAAACTACTGAATAAAATTAAAGATTTACACACAGAACTAACAGATATGACTAATGGTATTAGTTTCGACCAAATGAAAACAGAGACAAATAGAAGGTACTTTATATACGAAGGCAGTCAAGAAAAACAACTAAAAGAAGCTAGAAGCGTTATTAAAAAACGTGAAAAACTTGCTGAAGAAAAAGGTAACGATAATGTAGTTAATAGTGGAACAGGTGATATTTATACGTTCCCATTAGATATATTGGCGGCAGACCAAACTAAAATTGAAAAGCAAACTAAAAAAGCTGAAAAATTCGCAGAAGATAATCAAGGTATCATTGATACTCAATTGGCTTCTATGGATATGCAGGTAGAAGCAAAAAAACCTAAAGTAGGAAATGGGGCTGTAGAATATGTATATGGCACACGCTTTAGTACAGCTACTAAATCTTTAGATACAATTAAAGAAGCATTGGAAAAAGCTTTGAAAATTGATGGTGTAACTGTCTATTCAAGAGCTAATAATATGATTATTAACGTTCCACTACCAGAGAAAAAACGTATACCAGTAGATGGAGAAAATCTAATCAGAAAAGTGTTTGATGAAGAAATAGAAGACCCTACTCATGCAATTTTAGGTCAAGGGGTAGATAATGACCCGCTTCATTTTGCTTTCAGTGAAGCACCACATACTTTAATAGGTGGTACAACTGGTTCTGGTAAATCTGTATTAAGTAAATTTATGTTAATTTCAATGATGGCTAAAGCAACACCAAAAGAATTAAGAATACAAATCGTAGACCCGAAATATGTAGATTTTGTACCTTTTGAAAAGTCACCATATAATTTAAATGACGTTATAACAGATATTAAAAATGATGCAGTACCGTTTCTAAAATATTTAGTAATACAAATGGAAGAGAGATTTAAAAAGTTTAAAAATGAAGCTGGCGGAACTGAGAACATCAAAGAATATAATGAATGGGCGGAAAAAAATGGAAAAGAGAAAATGCCTTATATCGTTGTATTTATTGATGAAGTAGCAGATTTAATGAATCAAGTACAAAAAGAAATAGAAGAACCTATTCAAAGACTAGGACAAAAAGGGCGTGCTTCTGGCATACACTTGATATTATCAACGCAAAGACCGTCAAGAGAAGTGGTTACTGGTTTAATTAAATCTAACTTACCAACAAGATTAGCGCTTAGTGTAGGCTCAGAAGTAGATAGCCGAATTATTTTAGACGAGACAGGTGCGGAAACATTAAAAGGGAAAGGTGATATGTTATTTGCACCTCAAGGGTCGAAACCAACAAGAGCGCAAGGGGCTAATATTACAAGAGATCAATTGAATCAAATATTCGATACTTTAAATGAAAAATTTGAAAAACCTATATATCCAAACTATCACGCAATAGTGGAAAGAGCAGAAGCCGAAGAAAATGGTGAAACTTACGATGAAGGTGATAATCCACAATTTGCAGCAATGAGTTCGTTACAAAGCAGTAGAGACGGTTTTAATGAAGAACCAACTCAAAGTGAGAATAAGCGTAAATCAAAAGATAGTATGACGAAAGATGAACAAGATATTGTAGCAATGGCTATGAAGAGAAATGAAGAACGTAAGCAAAAGCGAAAAGCGAAAAATAAAACTAAATCAATATCAATTGATCCTATGCAATTTGTGAAAGATAGTGATAAAGATGATAAAAAAACCGATGAAGAACCTAGCAAGCCTAACAAAGATTCGGGCAAAAGTACGTCGGACTTATTGGGGTTATAACAATGAGTATTTTTGAAAAAATTGAAAGATGGTTACATCCTTATCGCTATGCATTTGAAGAAGAAGAAGTGAAAGAATTTACGACCAAGAAAAAACGTGCAAAACAAAATTTTAAAGGCAAGATAAAACCAAAAATGAGTGAGCAAGACGAAAAAGCTAAAAAAGAATTTTTGAGTCGTGGTGAAATAGGCATAGAAATTGTTACTGTTAGCAAACAATTAAATAAAACAGATGCTTTAAAGACTTTAGATAGAAGTGGCTATAGTATTGGCTATTTCCATCATGATAGTGATAGTCACCAATTAGCAGTTAAATTCAATACTAATTCTGGGTGGTTATATCACGAAAGAAATGAAGGTAAAAGGAAAAAATTACAACCGTTAGTCTATATGAAAAATAAAAAGCTAGAAGACAAAACTCACATGATACCTATAGGATTTCATGGCTCAGAAAATGATGAACGACTATTAGTTGGATTTCATGGCAAGATAAATAAAGGCAGTTTAAAAACGTTAGAAGAATATGTGACTAATGTAAATAGCAAGGAACCGATTTTATGGTTTGTAGATATTCGTAGACAAGCAGATCAAACAGCTATATGGAACGCTACTGTTTGGGATGAAGAACATAACTTAATAGTTGATGAATCGTTTCATGATAAGTCACAATTTGTATGGCTATAGTCCAAAAACAATAAGGGGAGAAATGATATGAGAAAGTTTGTGACAGGTCTAATTGTTAGTACTATGTTAGTTGGTGGTGTCGCTCATGCAGAAAGTAACACCGAAAGTAGTAATCAAGATTGGGATAAACCTATTTTTATACAAGGTGAAGACTTAGAAGGCGAAAGTTTAGACGAAACTGAGAAAAAGTTAAACGTCAAAGATGATTATGAAACATTTAAAGTTGGTGTAGACGATGTTAGTAACTATTTGCCCTCAAGTAGTAATCTCAGTTATATATACTCAAGTGCTACTATAGAGAAAAAAAGCTTTAGAAATGGCGTAGATGTAACAATAGACACACCCGAAAATATTACTAAAGTGACTACAGAACAATATCGTAATGCAGCATTAACCGCTGGTATTCAGAAAGCTGATATTCACATAGCATCTATAGAAAAAGTAACTGGTGAAGGCGCTTTAGCTGGTATTTATAAAGCGTATGAAGAAAAAGGTAATAGCTTAGACAATGAAGACATTCAAAGTGCAAATGAAGAACTAGAAGATATTTCTAATATATCAGAAGAAAATAAAGGCAAAGATGGATATTCAGATGAAGCTTTAAATGCGAGTATTGCTGATATTAAAAAAGAACTCGCTGATATACGAAAAAAACAAGATGAACAACTGTCACAAGCTCAAGTGGAAGATGCAGTTAATAAAGTGTTAGATGAAAGAGGTCTAAATGAGACGTTAAGTGATAATCAAAAGCAAGTAATAATTAAAAACATGGTGAATGTAGCAAACTCAAAAGCGCTTAATGATAATCCTAAAGACTATTATAAAAATGCTAAAAGTGTAACTAAAGATATACAAAGTTATGCTGGTGAAAAACTAGACCAAGCAAAAGAAAAAGCTGGTGAATTAAATAATGATAATAACAAGAACTTAGTACAGAGTGCTTTGGACTTTATTAAAGGGATTTTCGATGCTATAAGCAACTTCATTCAGAATATACTAGATTTCTTTTCAAATATATTCAAATAATCTGTAATAAAACCCCAATAAAGGGGTTTTATTAGCTGTTATGTTTACAAAAAATATTAAAAGAAATATAATGAATCTATATATGAATGTAAAAAGCGAGGGAAATCTATGTCTAAAGACTATAAACAACAAATGATTATGTATTTAACAAAGGATAATAGAGCGAAAATTAATGAATATATATTAGGATATTTAAATGTAAAAGACATTACTAAAGAAACAGGTTTAGATAGATATGTATTTTATACAGCTATTGAAGATATTAATCCAGATATTCCTAAAATTAGAAAAGAGAATAGAAATGAGGTAATGCAAGATATTGTAAGGCAGATCAAAAGATGTATTCCTTTTGAAAACTTAGAATTTGATGTAGGACAAATTTTTGGGAAAAATAATAAATACGAAACTGTCCCACAATACAAGCAAAAAATAAGATTGAGTAATAGATTAAGAATTAATGGTTTTGAATTAACAGACTATCAATTTGTTTCAAAAAATGTTTTATTAAGTTGGTATAAACGATATAAAACGAGACAGCAATTAAAATTAGGTGAAATAACAGGGTATCAAATTGCCAAAAAATATAAGCTGAATACAGCTACTGTTTATGGAATTAAAAAAGAAATGGAAGAAGATAAACCTTTATTACATGCAACGTCGGAAGCACAAGAAGCTATGTTTTTAGAAAACATTGATATGTTTGTGGAATATCAAAATAAAGATGATATAAAAGAGATAGCAAACAAACACAATGAAGAGGAATGGATAGTTAAAGTTGTTATTGAAACTATGCAGGAATTAGAGGGTATTATAGAAAATTACGCTAAAGATAAATGAGTTGATAAAAATGAAAAGTAGAGTACAAAAGCAAAATACCAAGTATTTAACTTATGGATTTGTAGCAGTTATTTTATTTTTCTATTTATATAATTTACTGATTAATGGATTAGACGCAATAACGGGAGCAACACCACAGCAAATGTTAGAAGTTGGAGCGTTGACAGAATCATCAAGCAAATGGAAGTTACTTAGTTCGCTATTTGTACATGGATCAATAGGGCATTTGCTTATGAACATAGTATTACTAATCATACTTGGAAATATCGTGAGTAATGAGTACGGGAAAATCTTATTTGTAGTTATATTTATATTCAGTGGATTGTTAGGTAATGTATTTACAATATTAATAAATCATAGTGTTGTAGTATTTGGTGCTTCTGGTTCTATATATGGCTTTTTGGGGGCGTTTTCAGCGCTTTTAATAACAAATAGGAACATTACTATAGAAAAAGACATTAAGCTTGTATTTGGGGTGTTAATGACCGTCTGTATAAGTGTTATTTACACACTAATTGCCGAGAATATTAATGTGATTTCACATATAACGGGTTTATTTGCTGGTTTTGTAATTCCACTTATTAGTACAAGTGCAATATATGTATATAGATTATCCGCTTCAAACAAAAATTATAAAAAAGGCTAAAATAAATGAAAAATAGCCTTTTTTATTTTAATTATTATTTACAAAAGTAATTGAAAATAATATAATTAATTAAGGTTCACTAACAGATGAAGTAACTTAAGAGGTGGCACGTAAATGGAAATTAAAGAATATGTAGAAATAAATGTACAATTTAAGAACATAAATAAAGAAATATACGAAATGTTAGAATTAACACATTCGCATATCACTATATTGTACTATGTATATGTGTCAGCAGAAAAAAAGATTGATTTAAGTGAAATCGAAGAAAAAATGAGAACGAATACTAGTATATTAAATAGACAAATTAAAGAGTTACAAAAAAGAGATTATATTACTAAAAACAGATATGAAAGCAATTTGAGAAAAGTATATTTAACAATGACTGATGAACAATATATGAATGTAAAAGCTTTGATAGACCTCGTAGAAGAATACTTACAAACGTACAATAATAATTTGTTTAAAAGGGGTTAAGGTTAATGACAAATAAATTAATAGAATGTGGGGACATACAAGTATCTAAAGCAAAAAAAGATAATTTGTTAATAGTAAGTTGCAATGGAGCATTAGCTGGTACAGGAAGAACAGAAAGTAATTTATATGTTGATGAAGAGCGAGCGATTATACACTTATTTGATGATTTAAGACATACCTCTACCTCAATTATGAGTGTGGTGAACACTCAATTTGTCATTGAATTAACATCATTATTAGGAATTGAATATAATAAGTATAGAGTTATTGTTTATTATGCTCCTATTAAGCACAATCCTTTTATTGTCGAGTTTTTAAAAGATGAAAATGAATTTATCGAAGTTAGAGAAAGTGATATATTTGATAAATTCTATCAAATGGCAATGAATAATGAAAAAATTATAAAATAGAAAAACGTTAAGCAGTCTGAAAATGTAAAAATTTAAAATATATTGTGTATGAGTCAGATTAATCAAAGGGGTTAATTGCATGAAGCATTGGAAGTTAATGACAGTAATAGCAATATTCATAGTTATTGCTATAATTGGTTATTTAGTAATACATGATAATAAAAAAGATGAATTAGAAAATGATACTAAACAAAGTGTAGAAAAAGGCAACAAGAATAGCGAAATTAATGTTGTGATGTTTGGAGATTTCAAGTGTCCATATTGCAAAGAATATGATGAAACGGTATTTAAACAGTTAGATAAAGAGTACATACAAAAAGGAGTTATAAACTACAAATTTGTTAATTTAGGTTTTCTGGGTAATGATTCTAAAGAAGCAGCACGAGCAGGACAAGCAATTTATAACTATAGTCCAAAAGTTTATTGGAAGTTTCATGAGCGTTTATTTGAAATACAAGATAAAGAACAAGCAAAAAAGGATAATTGGTTGACTGAAAGTGTTATAAATCGAGAAATTGACAACCTAAATATATCTAAAAATAATTCCAAAAAAATTAAAAAAGACTATAAAACAAGCGGTAGTGAGTCTTGGAAATCCGCTTCAAAAGATAGAGCATTAAAGGATAAATATCATATTAAGCAAGTACCTACACTTTATATAAATGGAAAAAAAGTAAAAGATGTATATGATTATAAAAATGTAAAACAAATGATAGACAAAGAACGGTAGGTGTGAGTGCATGGCAAAGGGTACTTTAGAAGATGTAACAGAAAATCCTAATTTGTATAAGATTAGGTTAGTATATAAGCAAAGAAGAAAATATTTTAAGCTACCGACACTAAACCTTATTTTAGGACTATTATTATATGGATTAACGACTTATATAGACCAAAGCGTTATTTTAAGTGCGAGTATTTGGTTTTTGACTATCATAATAGGGATTTACGTTTTAATGAAATTTAAACAATGTAGAGAGCTAATCGGTAAATTAATGACAGAGGAAATTAACAAGCAAAATACTAATACGAAAAAGAAAGTCATTGTTTTATCGAAATGGGGAGATTGGAAACTATACACATTAATTATTATCAATATAATAATTGCCAGTCATTGCTTAACATTAACCTTATAACATTAAAAATTGATCTATTTGGCGATATGCTAATGGGTCAATTTTTTTGAAATGTAAGACTGTAATAATACATAAGAGTTATAACAAACATGTAGGCAATAAAAACCTAAATTTAAGCAAAATATGCAGAAATATTATTGTAAATATATTTAAAAACAATTTACAAAAAATATCAAAAATAATATAAAAAGTGTTGACGCGTACATAAATGTACGATATACTAGGTTTATCAACAAAAGGGAGGTGAACTTTTTGAAACGAAGTGATAAGCACCAAAAAAAGCCAGACAGAGAAGAAGAAATGAAACTACTAACTTCCATTTTCCAACTACTCACAGCAGTACTTACTTTCATTAACATTCTTCTCACAATCATCGCAAGATTATAAAAAAAGGGGGGCTACCCCCCTTACTATTTAAAAATGAATAGGGGCGTTGATATAAATGAATAACATTAAAATAGATTTTTTATTAAGTGCTATAGGTCTATTGGTAAGTATCGTATGCTTTGCTATATTGTTAATATATTGTTTTAAGTAAAATCACTTCGTAAATTAAAAGGTTCACTTTCAAATTGAAATACAAGGGGATATAGCGATGAATGTAATTGACTGGTTTCAAAATATAATACAAGCAATCATAAATTATGTGTTTCTAGCTATACAAACACCAGTAGTACTTGGGGCAATCATAATATTTTTAATTATCATGGTTATAACGGGTAATATAAAAAAATGAAAGGGTGTTAAACGATGAAAAGAACTGAAAAAAACAAACAGTATTACGAACAAGATAGACGTGAAGAGCGTAACCACCGTTCACAATATGAGCAAGAACAAAATTACAATGCACAAAATGATGATAAGAATAAAAGGCTTGAAGAGTTCTACAACCATAAAAAGTTAGAAGAAGAAAACAAAAAGAATAAAAAGCGAAATAAATGGTTAGGGTTTGGATTAATTATCCTACTTATCATTGTAGCTATATTCGTATTCAAATCTTGTACTAATAGCAATGAAGAAGTAAATCAAGAAGCAACAGATAATCAAACACAGGAGCAACAGCAACAGCCAAATAATAACGATCAATATGTACAACAAAAAGATGAAGAAATTCAAGGACAAATCAAAGATACAAAAGATAGTATTGAAAATTCAAATGAGAATACAGATTCAAAACTTCAACAGTTAAAAGATGAAATCAGTAGCTTAAAAGAAAATTCAAACGACCAAAAAACAGATAAAGTAGCAAATGAGTATGAAGACACTGTAAACAATCTTGATGAAGCCAAACAAGCCAAAGATAATGGCGATGATAGTAAAGTTAAAGAAGAATTAGGGAAAGTGAACGATAAACTAGATGAAATAAAAGACAAAATAGCTTCATATTTTGAATAATATAATTAGGAGCATGAATATGGATAAAGTATTGACGATAGGCGTAGAAAAGAGAGATACAGCATTTTTAATTAAAGAATCAATAGCTGGCAAGAAATATTTTGATGATATGTACAATCAATTGAATGAAATTGTTAATGGTGGCGATTATATATACCTAACAAATGAAACAGGGAAAGTATACTTCTATGTAAGGGCTGATGCTATTACATTCTTTGAGTATGAAGAAATAGAAGACCAAAACGAATAATAAGGGGATTTTTAATGGTATATTTTATAAAAAAGTATATAACTAGTAACATGGATTGTATAAATAGAATGTATTTAGGTTATACAAAAAGAGTGTGGCAACGTAATGGCTTTTATATAGATATTAGTGATTATCCTTCTATAATGGTTGCAGGAGAACATGAAGATACATTAAAACAGGTGTTAACTCTAATTGGAACTAACGTTAATATACGTTCATTTGATTCAGAAATAATAACAGAAGTGTATAGCGAAAAATCAAATGTGGGAAATAAGTACTCTACTTTCAAAAATATATATGATAATAAATCCATCGAATCTTTATTACTAGAAATAAAACAGGATGTAACCCAAAGATTAACTGAATTTAAAAAGCTAGAAGTTGTGAACATAAATAAATTCAACGAGAAAGCGAAACAACCAATGAAAAGACGTGTTGTTATTATAGATGGGTTTGAAGATGTAATGGATAATATTATTGTTTTAGGACTTTATAAAGACTTAACTACACGAATGAGAATAGCAGGTATTACTCTTTTAGCTGTTGTGAATACGGATAAATTAATGCAAAGTAAAAGATCTTCACTATTTAGTCAACTATCTAAAGTACAAAACCAAATGATACAGCACTTTCCTTGTAAAATATTGACAAAAACGTATGAAAAAATTGAAAAGTTTCCATATGATACACAAAATCTTAAAGACAATCAAATGATTGTAGAATACGGAAAATATAAGCGTGAGAATGGTTTACTAGGAGAATTAATAAGTGATGTGCTACAAATACCAAAGTTTCAAACATGAAGAAGGATAAAGTAAAATGATGAACAGTTTAATAAAATATTATGAAGACAAGAGAAGAAGCCAACTC
>ERZ1023255.27-NODE-27-length-57314-cov-18.686966_pt1 | contig 57314 bp, 46 predicted proteins | sample MGYA00380459_ERZ1023255 | MGnify/ENA primary metagenome ERZ1023255 (study PRJEB33173, sample SAMEA4830368) | metagenome | study: EMG produced TPA metagenomics assembly of the PRJEB25223 data set... | reverse complement strand
CGCCATAATAATAAATGGTAAAACTAACGCTTTTTTAGTGGATTGACGGTTCATTTTTCCACCTCAAATCATTTTTTAATGATACTTTTTAAGTTAATACACAAATCTATAACACCCAGGAGACTTACAATATGTGTTAATGGCATTAAAGCTGTCCCTATAACCATGAATAACACAGAAAGCGCGGTTGGCATTGATTTTGCCTTTCCGAAAAAGTGAATAACACTTAAGCCCTGAATATACATACATAATGATAACACAATTTCAAAGTTTAAAACGATACTTTGGAAAGTCCCTGCTTGGCTCGCAAACATAACACAAATCAAGACAATAATATACATCCATAATAGCGAGCGTTTCATTTGCCAAGCGTATAATGGTTTAAATATTGGTGTAGCGATTTTGAACTTACGTAAAATTGGAAAAGTAATAATTAAATTGATTAAAATAAGTAGAAATACTGCGATAATTACATAACTTGGTAATTGAACTGACATTTGGCGAAAACCTTCTTCAAGCATTTGCTTGTATTCAGCGCTTCCCGCAATTCCAGAAACGACGTTATGCATGTAATCTTTCACTGGTTTTACCAAAATTGTAGAACTCGGTATTTTATCAAACGTTTGTAGTCCCATAAACGCAATTAACGAGAACATACTAATATATGTAGTTGTTATATAGAGTATGCGTTCTTTAGATGTACGTTCTTTCAATAATTGGCCAATCACAAAACTCACTAAGAGTATGATGACCATGGTGCTTAACACAAATATATTACCTAATAATGTTGTTAACACTACTGTAATGACTGCTGTTAAACCGAATGATTCAATAGACTTATGCCATAAGATAATACCTGGAATCGTAGCAAAGATACTTAACACCAGGCCTAACGGAGGTAATATATGTAAAGCTAAAGCTACTACGATTAGCGTTAAGATACTAAGCACAGTTACTTTAGGGTATATTTTTGAAAACAATTTCGCCACTCCCATACTATTTTTGACTATAACTATTATTTTAACCTCTTTAAAACTTTTATACAATTATTGGCAATCCAAATACAGAAGATAACGATATACTACACTTTATATAGTTACGAATTTATTAAACGAATAGACTAACCAACATTTTACGATGCTACCTTCCAAATATTGCTACATTAAAATTTCACTTTATGTCACTCATCTTAAATGCTTACACAAAAAAGGATGTACTATATACGTTAGCCTACCCTCCCCTACCGAAAGTAGTCATACAGTCCCATCCTAAAATCGAATATATATTAGTGTTATTAAATCATTTTCTTTTAATTTTATATACTTTTAAGAAGTGATATAAATTAGGAGCCCAGTCATTAAAATTCAGTAAAAAGCCATCATGACCTACGTTATCTGGAACAAAGAAATGTTTATGATATTTAAAACGTTTTCCCACGGCACTTACCAAGTCATCTGGATATAACAAATCATCTGTGAAGCCCATCGTCATTACTTTAGTATCTAAATTACTAAACACTTCATCTACATCGTTGCGTCCTCTATCTACGTCATGGCTGTCTAAGACGTCCAGGAGTGTTAAATAGCATAGAGAATCAAAATGATTCATAAATTTATTACCTTGATGTTTTTGATAAGTTACAACTTGATCTGGTGAAAAGCGCTTATCATAACTCTTAGACGAACGATATGTTAAAAATCCTAACTGTCTTGCAATACTCATACCTTCTTTATTATCTAAATGAATCGCTTGTCTCGCTATCTCATTAAACGCACGACTATAAGATGATGTTTTGTCTGTAGCAGCAAGAATCACTGCTTTTTCAACATCAAATTTACGATTATATAATAACTCTATTGCTTGCATGCCACCTAATGAACCACCAATTAATATATTAATCTTTTCAAATCCTAATGTTTCAATACCTAATTCTATCGCACGTACGATATCTCTTAACGTAAGTGTTTCAGGGAAGTTTGGGTCTGTTAACGCAGAACTTGAACCATAAGGGCTACCAATAACATTAAATGTCAAAAACTGGTAATCATTAATAGGCATATAACCACCGTCAATAATACCTCTCCACCAACCAGGATTTTCATTTGTCCCATACGTTAAATGATTGCCTGTTAAAGCGTGACAAACCACAACAAGTGGTTGTCCTTTTAATCCTACATGTTCATAACGCAGTTTTAAGTTTGAGATGAATTCACCTGACTCTGTTGTGAATGGTCCTAATTCTAATGTATCAACCGTATAATTCGTCATGTTTTACCTCCTACTTAGTAAAAAAACTCCCCACTCATAAAATAAGTAAGAAGTTAAAAATACTTATCATTCGAGTCTATCGTTGGTATTAGCACCGTACTTTATAAGCCGGTTGCTGAAGCGTCCACGGGCCAAGTCCCTCAGCTTCTCGAAATAAGATTTGATTTTAATTGTATAAAACTATGCTTATAAATTCAGATAAAGTTAATGTATTAGTATAATCTGAAATATCTCAATTTTCTAATTATTTTTAGTTTAACGGATAATATAACTTACTTCAATAGGATTGTTTAAAATACCCAACGTAATACTGCCATAATGACAATGCCACTAAGTATAGTAATTGTTAAACTGCGTGATATCACAGCAATGACAATCGTCGGTAGCATAGTTATTAAGAATGGCACGTTAATACTATAACCCACCACGCCATCTTGTTGCTCGATAAGTCCGTCGATAATTAAAGCGGTGAATAATGTAATTGGAATAAATGAAAGCCATTTAATCACGCCTTCAGATAGCTTTATCTTAGTTATCAAAATGAACGGAATAATACGCGTGATCCACGTTACCACGCCGCATAACACGATAATTGTTAACATATGTATTGTCGTTGTCAACGTTCCATCACCACCCCAATTAGCGCTGCAATTGTCGAAGCTAATATAATAGCTAAATATGAAGGCATAAATAAACTTAAGGCAAACATCATTACAATCACGCATATAATCAATACAAAATATATATTTATTTTTGAACGTCTAATCCCTTCAAATTGTGAAACAGCTAAGAAAATAAACATAGCCGTAATTGCGAAATCTAATCCTAGCGATTCTGGTTGATGTATGTATTTTCCAAAGACCGCGCCAATAATACACGCAAATGTCCAAAACACATATGCCGTGACATTTAGCCCATGTAACCAACGGTCATTGATTTTCTCACCTTTTAAGTGTGGCGTAATTGCTACGCCAAATGTTTCATCTGTTACTAATGTAGAAAGACCGATTCTATTTAATAAACTATAGTTTTTATAACTTGGCGCAAGTGTCATACTTAATAAAAACATTCTTGAGTTCACAATGAACGTCGTCAATATAATTGCAGATATAGGGGTACCAGAAATAACAAGCGCACAAATAATAAACTGTGCCGCGCCCGCATATACTAACAAACAAAGTAAAATAATTTCCAACATACTAAAACCCGAGGCCACTGCAACAATTCCAAAAGACAGACCAACACCAGCGTAACCTAACAAAGTAGGAATACACGCTTTTACACCTTGTTTAAAAGTCATATGCGCCCCATTCCCCATTTTTCCACCCTCTTCCCTTCAACTCTAAAAACAGTAAATTCATTCTATTACAATAGCATAAAAACAATCAATACTTTTAGACGTTCGCTTGTGTGAGGTTAGACTAACGAGTGTCTTATAACATTGTTTAAAAGCTTTAAAAATAATTCAGAATTTTATGTTTTATTTTAGACTCCCCTGTTGCGTCATCACTTTTTAAATCGATTTAATAACTTTAGCAACATTGTTTTTATGTATTTCTCATACTCAACTTTTACACCTCCCCTACCCTCTCCGTACATATAAAAAAGTGCGTAGCTAATACTTTAACTACGCACTTTTAATAATTTATTTAATAGGACTGATGACTGTTTTTCCACCCATATACGGTACTAACGCTTCGGGAATTGTTACAGAACCATCTTCATTTTGATAATTTTCAACTATTGCAGCAAATGTACGTCCTACTGCTAAGCCACTACCATTAAGTGTATGTGCTAATTCTGGTTTAGCATTTTTATCACGTTTAAAACGAATATTTGAACGACGTGCTTGGAAATCAGTAATATTTGAACAAGAACTTATTTCTTTATATTCATTATAGCTTGGTAACCAAACTTCTAAATCATAAGTTTTACTTGAACCGAAACCGATATCGCCTGTACATAAAATAACACGGCGGTATGGTAAGCCTAATTCTTCTAAAATCGCTTCTGCGTGTTCAGTCATCTCATCTAGTGCCTTCCAAGAATCTTCTGGTTTTTCAAAACGAACCATTTCAACTTTATCGAATTGATGTAAACGGATAAGACCTCTTGTATCACGACCAGCTGATCCCGCTTCACTACGATAGCATGCTGATTGGGCAGTGAATTTAGCTGGTAATTCATCCGGCCCGATAATTTCATTACGGTAATAATTTGTCAGAGGTACTTCTGCAGTTGGTATTGTGTATAGACCCTCTTTTTCAACTTTAAATAAGTCTTCTTCAAACTTAGGTAATTGACCAGTACCATACATTGAATCAGCATTAACTAATTGCGGTACCATCATTTCTGTATAACCATGTTTTGTTGTATGTTTCGTAATCATATAGTTCATCAATGCTCTTTCTAATTGTGCACCTTCACCTGTTAAGAAAATGAATCTAGCGCCAGATACTTTAGCTGCACGTTCAAAATTGACCATTTTTAATTCTTCTACTAAGTCCCAATGTGCTTTTTCTTCAAAATCAAATGTTCTTGGTGTACCCCAACGTTTAACTTCTACATTGTCTTCGTCAGTGGCACCTTCAGGTACATCATCATGAATAATATTTGGAATGCGTGATAATTTATCATTAAGATCCACATCAACTTGATTTAGTGTGTCATCTAAAGTTTTAATTTCATCACCAAGTTTACGCATTGCTGAGATGGCTTCATCTGCGTCTTCTTTATTACGTTTCTTTTGAGCAATCTCGCCACTCACTTTATTACGCTCGGCTTTCATTTCTTCAGCTTTACTAATTAACTGACGGCGCTGCTCATCTAATTCTAGTACTTCGTCTACTACAGTAGCTTCCATCCCACGCTTAGCTACTTTTTCTTTAACGAAATCAGGGTCATTACGAAATAACTTAATATCTAACATAACTTCATCCATCCTTTCAATTTTTAAAAAATTTGGGATAAACACGCAAAAAAGACCACATCCCTCTACAAGGGACGTGGTCTACGTGTTGCCACCCTATTTAACAATCTAAAATTAGACTGCACTCTCACAAAAATAACGGTTAAATCCGATTGTTCTCTTATAGTAGGTAGATTCACATTAACCTTGGCTACCTGTTCACACTCAACACAGGCTCTCTGAAACCAGAAAATTAATACTACTTATCCTACGAACAATGACTTATTAAGTTAAATTAAATATAGCAAATAACATCATTTTTTTCAAGAGTGATAGTATCTATAGTCAATTATATTTCATCCATATAAGCAACATCGCGTAAATATTGTGATACTGCTGCAATATCTTTATGAAATTGTCTATCTTCTGTGATAGATGGCACAATATGGCGTAATTCTTGATATTTTTCATAGGTCTTAGGTGACAACTTATCAATATCTTTATATTCAACAGCTTGCAGAGCAATGATTGCTTCAATGGCCAATACACGACGTGCATTTTCAATCATTTGATAACCATGTCTTGAAGCAATTGTTCCCATTGAAACATGATCTTCTTGGTTAGCAGAAGATGGTATAGAATCAACACTTGCTGGATGTGCAAGTGTTTTATTTTCTGAAACAAGACTTGCTGCAGCATACTGCATAATCATCGCACCACTTTGTAACCCTGGTTGTGGGCTTAAAAAGGCTGGTAATCCATTATTCAATTGAGGGTTTACCAAGCGTTCTAGACGTCGCTCTGAAACGTTTGCTAATTCACTTACACCAAGTTTTAAAAAGTCTAAAGCAAACGCTATAGGTTGACCATGGAAATTTCCTCCTGATATAACAAGTGTTTCATCATCTTCATCAAATATAAGCGGGTTATCATTTGCAGCATTCATTTCAAACTCTAATTTTTCCTTCACATAATTGAATACTTGGAAGCTAGCACCATGAATTTGAGGGATACAACGTAAAGTATAAGCGTCTTGTACACGCACTTCACCTTGGTTTGTCGTCAATCCTGAACCTTCCAACCAGTCTAACATTCTCGCGGCAACATCTATTTGTTCTTTGAAGTTACGGGCTTTATGTACCTTTTCATTATATGCATCTATAATACCATTTAGGGCTTGATGTGTAAGTGAAGCTATCCATTCCGCCTGATAACCTAAATCTTCCGCTTCTATATAATTGATAACACCTTGTGCAGTCATTGCTTGTGTACCATTAATCAACGCTAAACCTTCTTTAGCTTGTAACTCCAATGCTTTGTGATTTAACTGGTTTAAGACATACCGGCTGTCCACTTCTTCTCCTTTATAAAAAACGTTCCCTTCTCCTATTAGCGCTAAAGCCAAGTGTGATAGCGGCGCTAAATCTCCAGAAGCACCTAATGAGCCTTGTTGCGGGATAACAGGTATAATTCTTTGATTGATGTAATACACTAGTTGCTCTACTAAATCTACTGTTGCGCCAGAATGTCCTTTTAATAAGGTGTTTAATCTTAATACCATCATCACTAACGCTACTTCTTCTGAAAATGGTTCACCAATGCCACATGCATGGGAACGAATTAAATTGACTTGTAATTGATTATATTCTCCTTCGTCTATACGTACATCACTAAACAGACCAAATCCAGTTGTGATTCCGTAAACTGTTTCTTTATTCTTTATAATATCTTCGACCGTTTGACGACTCTTTTTCACACGTTCAAATGCATTTTCCGTAATTTCTACCGTCTCTTCTTTATTTAAAAACTGTTTAATATCATTAATCGTTAATGTTTCCCCATTAAGTTGTAATGTCATTTTCCCATCTCCTTGCTTAATATTTTTCTCTGATTATTTTGAGTATACGCTTACATTTTTTACTGGACAATAGCTTAGCCAATATCCGTAACATGGTATTAAATTACTGTTTTAATGGGATAAAGTTGTAATAAAAATAAGTTTATTGAAATTAATAAATTCTTAACTCTTTTAACTGTTGACTAATAGGACAACCAGGTATAATATTTCTTATTGTATTTATAATTCCTATGACGAAAACTAAGGAAAATTAATTGCAATACAAATAATTCTGCAATTGTTATAATCGCTATTAAAAGTAGAATCATTTCAATATGTTAGTCGGTTAATTTTCTTTATTAAAATATAGAAATTTACACACATTCAATAATTTAAGAAGGAGGTTTCAAAATGGAAACTTTATCATCAGTAAGCATTCCAAAACGTAAAGATGAAACACATAAAGGCGATTATGGTAGAATTCTTTTAATTGGCGGTAATGCAAACTTAGGTGGTGCAATCATGCTTGCAGCACGCGCATGTGTATACAGTGGTAGTGGTTTAATAACAGTAGCAACACATCCAACAAATCATGCTGCTTTGCATTCACGTTGTCCTGAGGCAATGGTAATCGATATTAATGATACAAAAATGCTAACAAAAATGATTGAAAACACCGATTGTATCTTAATCGGCCCAGGGTTAGGCTGTGATTTTAAAGGTAATAACGCTATTACTTTCCTACTTCAAAATATACAACCACATCAAACACTTATAGTTGATGGTGATGCTATTACGATTTTCAGTAAATTGAAACCTGAAATTCCAACTTGCAAAGTTATTTTCACGCCACATCAAAAAGAGTGGGAACGTTTAAGTGGTATCCCGATAGAAGAACAAACTTATGAGCGTAACCGTGAAGCGGTAGACCGTATCGGGGCAACAATTGTATTGAAGATGCATGGTACAGAACTCTACTTTAAAGATAAAGATTACAAACTACCTATTGGTACACCAGCGATGGCCACTGGTGGCATGGGTGATACTTTATCTGGTATGATAACTAGCTTTGTAGGCCAATTTAATGACATCGAAGAAGCTGTTACAAGTGCGACATATACACACAGTTTTATTGGAGAACAATTAGCTGAGAAAATGTATGTTGTTCCACCTTCCAGACTTATCAGCGAAATTCCAATTGCTATGAAATCATTGGAAAATAATTAATATAAAAAGACCCGCCTCATTTGAGGTGGGTCTCAGACTATCGACAAAGCCTCCGCCTTTGTTGGCAATTTTTTGGTGCACGTTTTCCGCGGCGCGGGTACTGCCTTAGCATGTAGTCTTCGGCTAGTGCTCTCCTCGCAGGAGTCGGTCCAAATCACTGCCGATATTCTAAAAGACCCACCTCATTTGAGGTGGGTCTTTTAGTTCGAGTTATTCTTCTTCGTTGTCTTCATCTGCTGTTTGGTCTGCGTTGTCTATATCTTCATTAACACGATCCATAAAGTCTTGTCTTACTTCTTGTCGTTCATCATTGCCTGACGTGTTATCTTCTTCATCGACTTCTGTGTGAATTGCATTTCCAGGGGCATCACCTTCTACGATGACTTCACTGTTTTGTGAATCTTGCAAATCAGTTTGTGATGCATTGTTATTGTCTACATCAGATGCTATAGCTTCAGTTGATTCCCCATCTTTATTAATGTCATCTTCATCGTTTACTTTGGCTACTGTTGATACAATTTGATTTTCACCTAATTTAATCAATCTTACACCTTGAGCAGCACGGCCATTTTGCGAAATATCTTCTACATCAATACGGATAATGACGCCTGAGTTTGTTACAACCATCAGATCTTCTTCTCCAGTTACTGAAGTAATACACACAATGTTACCGTTACGTTCAGTAATTGTAGCTGTTTTTATACCTTTACCGCCACGATTTGATAATCTGTAATCACCAACTGGCGTACGTTTACCGTACCCATTTTCAGTAACGACTAGAATCTCTTCATCGCTATCAGCATTAGTAACATCTAAACCGACAACTTTATCGTCTTCTCTTAATGTAATACCTTTAACACCTGCTGCTGTACGACCAAGCGGGCGCAAGGTTGTTTCATTAAAGCGTATTAGTGATGCATGAGATGTGCCAATCAGAATGTCTTGTTCTCCATCAGTGAGACGAACAGCAATCAGTTCATCATCATTTTTGAAGCTAATGGCAATCTTACCGTTTTTATTGATATGAGAGAAGTTACTCAATGCAGAACGCTTCACTCTACCTTTGCGTGTTGCAAATACTAAGTAATCATCTTCACTTTCTAAGTCTTTAACCGCAATCATAGTACTGATTGATTCATCGTTATCAAGTTCAATAGCATTGACTACTGGGATACCTTTAGACTGACGTGATAGCTCAGGCACTTCATAACCTTTAAGTTTGTACACACGTCCTTTATTAGTAAAGAATAATACGTTGTCGTGCGTACTTAACGTTACGAGCTGACTAACAAAGTCTTCTTCAAGTGTATTCATACCTTGTACGCCACGTCCACCACGATGTTGTGCTCTATATGTAGAAACTGGTAAACGTTTAATATAGTTATTGTGACTTAATGTAATCACGATTTGTTCTTCAGGTATTAAATCTTCATCTTCAATATCGTCTAGTCCACCAAGTTGAATTTCAGATTTACGTTCATCACCATAGCGTTCACGTATATCAATTAATTCATTACGGACAATTTGTAATAATTTTTCTTCATCGGCAAGAATCTCTTTTAATTCTTCAATATATGCAATTAATTCATTATATTCAGCTTCAATCTTATCGCGTTCTAAACCTGTTAGTCGTCTTAAACGCATATCTAAAATAGCTTGAGCTTGACGTTCAGATAATTTAAATTGTTCTTGTAAGCTAGCCATCGCTACTTTATCAGTTTCTGATTCACGAATTACTCGAATGATTTCATCGATATGGTCTAATGCAATTCTTAGTCCTTCTAAAATATGTGCACGATCTAATGCTTTCTTCAAGTTATATTCTGTACGTCTACGTACAACCACTTTTTGATGCTCTAAATACTCTTCTAAAGCTTCTTTAAGTGAAATTAATTTAGGTCTACCATTAACTAAAGCAATCATATTTACACCAAATGATGTTTGTAATGGCGTTTGTTTATATAAATTATTTAATACGACGCTTGCGTTTGCATCTTTACGGATATCAATAACAACACGCACGCCTGTACGTAAACTTGTTTCGTCACGTAAATCTGTAATACCATCAATTTTTTTATCACGTGCTAATTCTGCAATTTTTTCAATCATACGTGCTTTATTTACTTGGTACGGAACTTCTGTAACGACAATGCGTTGGCGTCCGCCACCACGTTCTTCTATTTCTGCACGTGAACGCATTTGGATAGACCCTCTACCTGTTTCAAACGCACGACGAATACCACTCTTTCCAAGTATAATACCTGCCGTCGGAAAATCAGGACCTTGAACATCTTCCATTAATTCTGCAACAGTAATATCAGGATTATAACTTAAACTCAACACACCATTAATAACTTCTGTTAAATTGTGCGGCGGAATATTGGTAGCCATACCTACTGCAATCCCTGAAGCACCATTAACTAGTAAGTTTGGGAATCTTGAAGGTAAGACTGCCGGCTCTCTCTCATTGCCATCGTAGTTATCTATAAAATCAATCGTATCTTTGTTTATATCTCTAAGCATTTCTAATGTGATCTTAGACATACGTGCTTCAGTATAACGCATCGCCGCTGCACCATCGCCATCCATTGAACCAAAGTTACCTTGTCCATCAATTAAAGGATATCGATAGCTGAAGTCTTGTGCCATTCTTACCATTGCTTCATAAATAGATGAGTCACCATGTGGGTGATATTTACCCATTACGTCCCCAACAATACGGGCAGACTTCTTGTACGACTTATCTGGTGTCATACCTTGTTCGTGCAAACCATATAATATACGTCGATGTACTGGTTTCAAACCATCTCTAACGTCTGGTAAAGCACGTGATACAATAACGCTCATCGCATAATCTAAAAACGATTCGCGCATCTCACTCGTTATATTTCGTTCATTAATTCTTGATTCAGGTAATTCAGCCATCAAGATATCCTCCTTCAAAAATTCAGTTCATTGTATTAGAAATCTAGGTTGGCATAGACTGCGTTATCTTCAATAAACTGTCTACGATTCTCAACAACGTCTCCCATAAGCATTTCAAAAACCTGATCTGCCTCTATCGCGTCATCTAATGATACTTGCAACATAGCTCTATTTTCTGGGTTCATTGTTGTTTCCCATAATTGGTCTGCGTTCATTTCACCAAGACCTTTATAACGTGCGATTGACCATTTTGGTGTAGGATCTAACTCGGCTTTAAGTTTTTCCAATTCACGTTCATTAAACACATAATACTTCTGTTTACCTTGTGTTAGTTTAAATAAAGGCGGTTGAGCAATATATACATAGCCTGCTTCTATTAATGGTCTCATAAAGCGATAGAAGAATGTTAATAGCAATGTTCTAATATGCGCACCGTCGACGTCAGCATCAGTCATCAATACAATTTTATGGTAACGTGCTTTGCTTAAATCAAATTCTCCACCAATACCTGTACCAAATGCTGTAATCATAGAACGGATTTCATTATTATTTAATATTCTATCTAATCGGGCTTTTTCAACGTTTAATATCTTACCACGCAACGGTAAAATTGCTTGCGTTTCTGAATCTCTACCTGATTTTGTAGACCCCCCGGCAGAGTCACCCTCTACGATAAAGATTTCACTTCTAGAAGGATCTTTACTAGAGCAATCTGCTAATTTACCAGGTAAGCTTGAAATTTCTAAAGCAGATTTACGACGTGTCACTTCACGTGCTTTTTTCGCAGCAAGACGTGCGTGAGAAGCCATTATACCTTTTTCAACGACTATGCGTCCTACCTGTGGATTTTCTAATAAGAAACGCTCGAACAACTCAGAGAATAATTTATCAACAACTTGACGTACCTCAGAGTTACCTAATTTCGTTTTTGTTTGTCCCTCAAATTGTGGATCGCCGTGCTTGATTGAGACGATTGCTGTTAAACCTTCACGTGTGTCTTCACCTGAAAGTCTCTCCTTATCATCTTTAATAATTTTACTGCTTATACCATAGCTATTTAATACGCGAGAAAGTGCTCGTTTAAAACCTTCTTCATGTGTACCACCTTCATAAGTGTGTATGTTATTCGCATAAGTCAATAAATTAGTTGCAAAGCCTTTGTTGTATTGTAATGCAATTTCAACTTCAATATCATCTTTTGTTTGATGGACATATATAGGCTCTTCATGTAATGGTTCTTTGTTTTCATTTAACATCTCAACGTAAGACTTGATACCGCCTTCGTAGTGATAAGTGTCTTCTCTCACTTCTTCACCACGCTCATCTCTTAAAGTGATTGAAATACCTTTATTTAAGAAAGCTAGTTCTCTTGTACGTTGTTGTAATGTTTCATAATGATATTCAGTTGTTTCTGTAAAAATTTCAGGGTCCGCTTTAAAACGAATCACTGTACCAGTGTTATCATCATCTGTTTCTTCAACTACTTTCAAGTCAAATTGCGGAACACCCTTTTTGTAAGCTTGATGATAAACTTGACGATCTTTATACACATAAACTTCCAGGTCTTCAGATAAGGCATTAACCACAGAAGAACCAACACCATGCAGACCACCAGAGACTTTATATCCGCCGCCGCCGAACTTACCACCGGCATGAAGTACTGTTAAAATAACTTCAACTGCTGGACGCCCCATTTTTTCTTGTATACCAACTGGGATACCACGCCCATTATCTGTTACTTTAATCCAATTATCTTTTTCAATAACAACTTCGATTTGGTTAGCATACCCTGCTAGTGCTTCATCAATACTATTATCGACAATTTCCCATACAAGATGGTGTAAACCTTTTTCTGAAGTTGACCCTATATACATACCAGGTCTTTTACGTACCGCTTCTAGACCTTCTAATACTTGTATCTGTCCAGCACCATAATCTTCCGTGTTGTTCACATCTGACAATGCTTCCACCTTCACTTTCTGTTACTTTATAATTTCGCCTTGATTAATGCGATAAAGTTTAGCGTTTTTCATAATTTCATGTTCTATACCATCTACGGATGTCGTCGTTACAAAAGTCTGCACTTTATGTTGAATAGTGCTCAATAAATGAGATTGACGCGAATCATCTAATTCACTTAATACATCATCTAGCAATAATATTGGGTACTCACCGACTTCAATGTTCATCAACTCAATTTCTGCGAGTTTTATTGATAGTGCAGTCGTTCGTTGTTGGCCTTGCGAACCGTAAGTTTGAGCATCCATACCATTTACATTAAAACCTAAATCATCTCTGTGAGGCCCATATAAACATACACCTCGGTCTTTCTCGCGTTCCATATTGTCATTAAGTAAAGTTAAGACTTCCTCTAAGCGTTCCGTCTCACTTTGTTCCCCGCCTGCCAATTTAATACTTGGCAAGTACTCTAGTGACAATGTTTCACGTTCATTGGTAATACCAGAATGGATAGGTTTAGCTAGTGATTCAAGTTCTTTAATAAAATGTTCACGTCTTTGTGTAATTTTGAGAGCGTACTCTGCAAATTGTTGATTTAAGACTTCTAGCATTGTACTGTCCGTCTTTTGACCATATTGCAGTTGCTTCAAGTAATTATTTTTTTGTTTTAAAATCCTCTGATATTGTGATAAATCATTTAAATATACCGCAGATATTTGACCAAGTTCCATATCTATAAATCTTCGTCTAACTTGTGGCGATCCTTTGACAATGTTTAAATCTTCAGGCGCAAACAATACGACATTTAAATGACCTATATATTGTGTCAGTCTACTTTGCTCTAAGTGATTGATTTTAACTTGTTTGCCTTTTTTGGTGATGTACATCGTTAAAGGCATTTCGCCATATCTATAACTAAGTTCACCTTCTATTTTAGCATAATCGCTATTAAAACGTATCAGTTCTTTGTCATTAGATGTTCTATGGCTTTTTGCTAATGCTAAGGTATAGATTGATTCAAGTAAGTTTGTCTTCCCTTGAGCATTTTCACCAATCAAAATATTTACGTCAGGGTGACAATTTAAACTGATTGACTCATAATTTCGATAATGCTCTAGTTGGAGTTTCTTTAATTTCATTCTTCACCTTGATGTAAAATCAAAAATGAACCGACTTCTGGTATAACAATACTATCTCGATGATTTAATTTTTTACCACGGCGCGTTTCACGTTCGTCATTAATCATGACGTCAAAATCTTGTAAGAACCATTTTGCTTGTCCGCCAGATTCGATAATACCTTCTGTCTTTAGAAATTGTCCTAAAGTAATATCCCCATCAACAATTACTTCTTCAACCAAATCAATCACTCCATTTCTTTTAAGCTCACTTATATATTATACCTTTTTTTACGAAAAATTTCATGTAAAATACAGTGAGTAAGCGATTTCTTTCAACTTATTTTAACTATTTTTCTATATTTAGTTTCAAAGTCATTTATAGTAGCTCTTTACTAGTAATATTATATCAAAAATTAATGATTAATAATCCATTTACTGAAAATTAATATCAATCTATTCACAAATCATTATTTAAAAATAAATTAAAAACGTTGGTATAAAATTCATAGCTTTTAAGTTTTAAACTGAATTTTGCATTTTAAGCTTTTTTTAGCGCATTTTTTTAAATTACGATATTTCGGTCCAATAACGTTTATTTTTGCTTATATTGCCTCTTTAAATGCTTCTAGTCATTAATATTTATTTCGCCTTCTCTTATCAATTTACTTTTTCAGTGTTATTTCCTTACTTGTATACACGTTTGAATGTCTTAAATTACTTTTGCTATTTTGAAATTCCATAAAAAAAGGAACGGACAGAAACCAATGTGCAAATTGATTTCATAGTCTCGCTCCTGTAAAGCTACTTAATCAGCTAATAAAATTAGTTGAACATATACTTAGATAACTTTCTCATACTACGCATATATTATTTTATCCTGATAAATCTAGCTGTTATTTTTCACTTATTCTAACTCAGTATCTTAGTATGTTCTAATTGGTAAAATAAGCTGTGTAACTGAGTCATCGTCTTTCGGTTTTAGAATAAATGGTTTCATTGTACCGAAAAATTCTATTTCCACTTCATCGTTATCAATGGCTTTGAGTGCATCCATCATATATTTAGAGTTGAAAGAAATTTTTAAGTTACCGCCGTCTACATTACTAGCTTTAACTTCTTCATTCACAGTACCAATTTCTGGAGATGTTGAAGATAGTTCTACTAATTCATTACCTGTACTTAATTTTATTACGTTATTTCCGCCTTCACGTGCTAATAATGATGCACGATCAATTGCGTGATAGAATTCACCGTTATCAATACCTAACTTAATTTCGTAATTTTCTGGGAATAAACGAGATGTATCAGGATAATGACCTTCTAATAAACGAGAGATAAAGTTTACATTACCCACTTTGAAAAGCACTTGATTAGATGCAAAGAAAATGTCGATATCGTCTTCATTGTCAGACATAATTTTATTCAATTCAGATAATGCCTTACCTGGAATGATGACATTTTTATTTTCAGAGTCGTCTTCTAAAGCTACTTTTCTTACTGCTAAGCGGTGTGAATCTGTAGCTGTGCATATTAATTCATTATCTTGTATAAGCCAGTTAACACCAGTTAGTACTGGGCGTGTTTCTGAGGTGGACACTGCAAAATTCGTTTGTGCTATCACGTTTTTAAGTACTTTAACTGATAGTTGAATTGCATCATCACGAGAAACTTGTGGTAATAAAGGATATTGATCAGGATCTAAGCCACTTAAATTAAATTCAGAATGACCCGACGTAATTAATGTTTGGAATTGTTCATTGGTAGATAATTTAACTTCTTTACCTGGTAATTTTTTAATAATATCTACAAAGAAACGACCAGGAAGTACCACTGAGCCAGTTTCTGCGATTTCAATTATAGTTTCACCGTCAACTTGTTTAGGGATAGTGATTTCTATTGATATCTCTGAATCAGATCCAGTAAGTATTACTTCATTGTTTTTAACTTCAATTTTTATACCAGTTAAGATTGGTAATGTTGTTCTTGGTGAGATGGCTTTTAATGTGTCATTTAATTGATTAATAAAATAATCTCTTCTAATTGTGAATTCCATCATATTAAACTCCTTCCAGTCGTTTATATATTAAATTATATAGGTTTTAAAACAGTAGTAATAGTAGTAGGGCTTGTGGATTAGGGGATAACTCAAAATTAAGTAATAATGTCGTCGTTTAAAGACTGTGGATAACTTGTGCACACTGTGTATTACTTTTGCACATTATCCACAATTCTCAAAAATTGTTCCCTCACGTTATTCCTCAAATAAACTACAATAAAACTGTTATAGTACAGATTTTTTACTGATTTCTTATTTCTTTTTCTAAGTTTTCAACTTCTTGTTTAAAAGTTGGATCATTTTGTATATCTTTTACAATTTTTTCGTGTGCATGAATAACAGTAGTATGGTCACGTCCGCCAAATTCTTCTCCAATTTTAGGAAGTGAAAAATCTGTTAGTTCACGAGAAAGATACATTGCAATTTGTCTAGGATAGGCAATTGATTTTGTACGTTTTTTAGCACTAAAGTCTTCAATTTTTACACTATAATATTGACCGACAATTTTTTGAATGTCTTGTATAGTGATCTTTTTGGATTTAGGCGCTTGAATAATATCTTTCAACGCTGCGGCTGTTAATTCAGTAGTAATAGGTTGTCCTTGTAATTTCGAAAATGCTAATACACGAGTTAATGCGCCTTCAAGTTCACGGATATTTGACTGAATCTGATTTGCTATATAGGTAAGCGCTTCAGTCGGGATATCTAAGTTTTCTTCGCCGATTTTTTTCTGTAAAATTGCCATTCTTGTTTCATAATCAGGTGGCGTGATATCAACGATTAAGCCCCATTCAAAACGCGAACGTAATCTATCTTCAAGTTTAGCAATTTCTTTAGGTGGTCTATCACTAGAAATAACAATTTGTTTATTTGCTTGATGTAATTCGTTAAACGTATGGAAGAATTCTTCTTGTGTTTGTTCTTTATTTTGAATAAATTGGATATCATCAATAAGAAGTACATCAATATTACGGTATTTTTCTCTAAAGCGTTCAGTTTTATTATCTCTAATAGATTTAATAAATTCATTGGTAAATTTTTCACTTGAAGTATAAATAACTTTAGCATCAGGATTATTCGCTAATACATAATGTCCAATTGCATGCATCAAATGAGTTTTACCTAAACCAACGCCACCATAGATAAATAATGGATTGTATGCTTGGGCAGGTGCTTCAGCAACTGCAAGACTTGCTGCGTGAGGAAATCTGTTTCCAGGACCAATAACAAATGTTTCAAATGTATTATGCGTATTGAACTGTTCTCCGCCAATAGCGGCTTCATCTACGCCAGGTGTATATTCTTTTTTGAATTGCTCCGTCTTATTAGTTTCTTGGCTTTTACTTGGATTTAAATTTTCTAATTCATCTTCTGTATAGAAAACAGGCATGATTTCATGACCAATTGCCTCGTATAAGGCGCTTTGAACAATTTCAACGTAATTCGATTTTAACCAATTAGCAACAAAAGGATCATCTATAACTACAATGGCTTCATTGTTCTGTAGTTGATAAAGTTTTGTATCTTTAAGAAAAGTTTGATAGCTAGGATAACTAACTTTTTCTTGAGCTAAGGTTAGAACTCTTTCCCAAATTTCTTTTTCCGACATAATAACTAACTCCAACTTTCGTAAATTTTAAAAGTTATACACAAAAGTAACAAGTGTAATTAAAAAGAATCACAGCCTGTTGATAATTATCCACAAGTTACACACAATCAGTGGATAACTAATTTAGTTCTATGATTTATACACAGACTTTTACAATATAATTTAATAAACTAAACCCTGTATCTATCAATATCTACATGACTTATCCACACAATTATACTTTTTAACATTAACCTCTGTCAAATGGGTGTGAATATGTTGCTAAATCATGTGGGATCCTGTGAATAACATATAATTTATCCACAAATATGTAATGTTATACTGTGTATAAGTGGATAACTTTAAGGAATAAACAGTATATCAAATTTTGAGCACTTTGTGGGCTTGGGAAATAATTTATAAAACATGTATGAAAAATGTATAACGGAAATTATGTACAGGTGGTTATGTTCAGAAGAGGGCTATGATACAATTTAACGACAATATAGAGTGTTAGTTATTATGTTTCTTCAATATAAATAGTTAAAGAAATAGTATTATTGCTCTGCGGTCATTTTACAAGAGAGACTTAAATTGATACTTGCTTTATAAAATATATTTTGTTATATTGTAGTAGTTGCTTGAATTGTGACTAGAAATTAATAACAGTTAAATCAAGACTTAAGGCAGAAACGTATATTAATTTATCTATTATAATAGTATAGAACCGAATAAAGATGGAGGTGTTTTTGCATGGTAAAACGTACTTATCAACCAAATAAACGTAAACATAGTAAAGTTCATGGTTTCAGAAAACGCATGAGCACAAAAAATGGTCGTAAAGTCTTGGCGCGTCGTCGTCGTAAAGGCCGTAAAGTATTATCAGCATAAGATCACTGACTCATCAGTGGTCTTTTTTTTGGTTTTAATTTAGCAAAATGCCTAAAGGTTATGTTAATTTTAATTGCTATTTTAGGACAATGATGGATATAGATATAACATATAAAACTATCAATATATGTAATGAATAGATAAGTGAGTGATGTTTGGTGGAGAAAGCGTACCGAATTAAAAAGAATAATGATTTTCAATTTATTTATAAAAAAGGGAAATCAGTAGCTAATAAGCAGTTTGTGGTATATACAAAAGCTAATAAAAATTTAGAACATTTTCGACTAGGTATTAGTGTTTCTAAAAAATTGGGTAATGCGGTTGTTAGAAATCGAATTAAACGAGCGATTAGAGAAAATTTTAAAGTTCATAAAGAAGATATCATACCAATGGAAATTATTGTAATTGCAAGGCAACCAGCAAAACACATGGATACTTTACAAATACAAGCAAGCCTAGAACATGTTTTGAAAATAGCGAAAGTTTTTAATAAACGCATTTGAGTAGGGCAGGGGAGGCTAGAAATAAGACGTAAGTTAGTCTGACCTCAGACAAACCTAAGCCTTACCTTTGGGTGTGTTTTTAAATTTTCAAAACAATATGTTCGCTTTTTAATAGGAAAATCTTTAAAATATTATAATGATAAAAAATGAGTTCAAAAAGGAGGCGAGATGGATGATGGATTTAGATACGATAACGAGTATATCCACGCCAATGGGCGAAGGTGCGATAGGTATCGTGCGTTTATCTGGTGTTGGTTCAGTAGAAATTGCAGATAAGTTATTTAAAGGTAAAGAAAAGCTTGAAGATGTGGCATCTCATACCATTAATTATGGTCATATAATTGATCCTGAATCAAATGAAGTAGTAGAAGAAGTTATGGTCAGTGTATTAAGAGCACCAAAAACTTTTACAAGAGAAGATATTGTTGAAATAAATTGTCATGGTGGTATTTTGACAATAAATAGGATATTAGAATTAACAATGACTTATGGTGCTCGTATGGCAGAACCTGGTGAATATACGAAACGCGCATTTTTAAATGGTCGTATTGATTTATCTCAAGCTGAAGCAGTTATGGATTTTATTCGTTCTAAGACCGATCGTGCATCTAAAGTTGCAATGAATCAAATAGAAGGTCGTTTAAGTGATATGATTAAACGACAGCGACAATCCATTCTCGAAATCCTTGCACAAGTCGAAGTTAACATAGATTATCCTGAATATGATGATGTTGAAGATGCGACAACTGAAGTGTTATTAGATAAATCTAATAAAATCAAAACTGAAATTAATAAATTACTTGATACAGGTACCCAAGGTAAGATTATGAGAGAGGGCTTAGCTACAGTAATAGTTGGTAAACCCAATGTCGGTAAATCATCTATGCTCAATAATCTTATTCAAGATAACAAAGCTATAGTGACTGAAGTACCTGGAACAACAAGAGATACATTAGAAGAATACGTTAATGTAAGAGGTGTACCATTAAGGCTTGTAGATACAGCAGGTATACGTGAGACAGAAGATATTGTAGAGCGTATCGGTGTAGAGCGTTCTAGAAAAGCGCTTGGTGAAGCAGATTTAATCTTATTTGTACTTAATTATAATGAGCGATTAACTGAAGAAGACCGCAAATTATACGAAGTTATTAAAAATGAAGATGCCATTGTCATCGTAAATAAGATGGACTTAGACAAACAATTGAATTTAGATGAAGTTAAAGAAATGATTGGCGATATGCCATTGATACAAACGTCTATGTTAAAACAAGAAGGTATCGATCAATTAGAAATTCAAATCAGAGATTTATTCTTTGGTGGCGATGTTCAAAATCAAGATATGACATATGTATCGAATTCAAGGCATATCTCGTTACTAAAACAGGCAAGAAATACAATTCAAGATGCTATAGACGCAGCAGAAGCAGGTATACCAATGGATATGATACAAATAGACTTAACGAGAACTTGGGAAATTTTAGGCGAAATTATCGGAGAATCCGCAAGTGACGAATTGATTGACCAGTTATTTAGTCAATTCTGCTTAGGAAAATAATAAGGAGGAAATAATTATGGCTCAAGAATATGATGTAATAGTAATAGGAGCCGGGCATGCTGGTATTGAAGCAGGGCTTGCTTCAGCGAGACGTGGTGCTAAAACGTTAATGTTAACAATTAACCTAGATAACATCGCGTTTATGCCATGTAACCCATCAGTTGGTGGCCCAGCAAAAGGTATTGTTGTACGTGAAATTGACGCATTAGGCGGTCAAATGGCCAAGACAATTGATAAAACACACATTCAAATGCGTATGTTAAACACTGGTAAAGGCCCAGCGGTTAGAGCGTTACGTGCTCAAGCTGATAAAGTCTTATATCAACAAGAAATGAAGAAAGTAATTGAAGATGAAGACAACCTTGATATTATGCAAGGCATGGTAGACGACTTAATTATTGAAGACGATGTGATTAAAGGTGTACGTACTAATATTGGAACAGAATACTGGTCAGAGGCAGTAATCATTACAACAGGTACGTTCTTACGTGGCGAAATTATACTAGGAAACATGAAGTATTCTAGTGGTCCAAACCACCAATTACCATCTATTTCACTTGCTGATAACTTAAGAGGTCTGGGATTTGATGTAGTTAGATTCAAAACAGGAACACCTCCACGTGTTAATGCAAAAACAATTGATTACTCTAAAACAGAAATTCAACCAGGCGATGATGTTGGTAGAGCATTTAGTTTTGAGACAACAGAGTATATTTTAGATCAATTACCATGTTGGTTAACATATACAAATGGTGATACACATCAAGTGATTGATGACAACCTACATTTATCAGCTATGTACTCTGGTATGATTAAAGGTACTGGACCAAGATACTGTCCTTCAATTGAAGATAAGTTTGTTCGTTTCAATGATAAACCACGACATCAGTTATTCTTAGAACCAGAAGGTAGAAATACAAATGAAGTTTATGTTCAAGGTTTATCAACAAGTTTACCAGAACATGTACAACGACAAATGTTAGAAACTATTCCTGGCTTAGAAAAAGCGGACATGATGCGTGCTGGTTACGCAATTGAATATGATGCGTTAGTACCTACACAATTATGGCCAACACTTGAAACTAAAAAAATAAAAAACTTATATACAGCTGGTCAAATTAATGGGACTTCTGGTTATGAAGAAGCGGCCGGCCAAGGTATTATGGCAGGTATTAATGCAGCAGCTAGAGTCCAAGGTAAAAAAGAAGTCATCTTAAGTCGTTCTGATGCTTATATCGGTGTACTTATAGACGATCTTATTACTAAAGGTACGAACGAACCTTATCGTTTATTAACTTCTCGTGCAGAATATCGCTTACTATTAAGACATGACAATGCTGATTTACGTTTAACAGATTTAGGTTATGAATTAGGTATGGTTTCTGAAGAACGTTATGCACGCTTCAATGAAAAACGCGACATGATTAAAGCAGAACAAGAACGTCTACAGGGCATTCGTGTTAAACCAAATGAACGTGTACAAGCAATTATTGAAGCACAAGGCGGTTCACGTCTAAAAGATGGCATATTAGCTTTAGAATTACTACGCCGTCCAGAAATGACTTATGATTTAATCCTTGAAATCTTGGATGAAGCACATCAATTACCGTCAGATGTTGAAGAACAAGTTGAAATTCAAACAAAATATGAAGGTTATATCAATAAGTCATTACAACAAGTTGAAAAAGTTAAACGTATGGAAGAGAAGAAAATTCCAGAGGATTTAGATTATAGCAAAGTAGATAGTTTAGCTACGGAAGCAAGAGAAAAATTAGCAGAAGTTAAGCCTTTAAATATTGCACAAGCTTCTCGTATTTCAGGTGTGAATCCAGCTGATATTTCAATCTTACTTGTATTTCTTGAACAAGGTAAAATTCAAAGGGTGAATAATTAAAATGAGTGAAACATGGTTAACTAAGCAACTCAGTACACATGGAATTGAACTTTCAGACAAACAACAACAACAGTTTCAAACGTATTATCAAATGCTTGTAGAGTGGAACGAAAAAATGAATCTAACAAGCATTACAGAGGAACATGAAGTATATTTGAAACATTTTTATGATTCAATTGCGGCAAGTTTTTATACGGATTTAACTAAAGAATTAACAATATGTGACATAGGTGCTGGTGCTGGTTTTCCTAGCATTCCTTTAAAAATTATTTTTCCAAATTTAAAAGTTACGATTGTAGATTCATTGAATAAGCGAATACATTTTTTAAATCAATTGGCAGATGCTTTAGATTTAGAGAATGTTAGTTTTGTACATGACCGTGCTGAAACGTATGGCAAGGGAGACTACAGGGAGTCTTATGATATTGTGACTGCTCGTGCCGTTGCGAGACTCTCAGTATTAAGTGAATTGTGTATTCCATTAGTTAAAAAAGGTGGGCAATTCATTGCTTTAAAATCTTCTAAAGGTGAAGAAGAATTGGAAGAAGCACGTTTTGGTATAGGTGTCCTAGGTGGTAAAGTTTTGGATACCATTTCATACGAATTACCTGAAAACGCAGGTGAAAGACAGATGATTATCATTGATAAAAGAAGCCAAACACCTAAAAAATATCCAAGAAAACCAGGAACACCGAATAAGTCACCGTTACTTGAAAAATAGAAAGAATTCAATTCAATACAATTAATTTAGAGGGAGCGCATAATAAATGAAGAAACCTTTTTCTAAATTATTTGGTTTAAAGAACAAAGATGACATTGTTGGTTATATTGAAGAGGATCATAATAACGTTGAATCTATTCATACCGAACGCATTGTGCCAAACCGTTATCAACCAAGACAAGTATTTGAGCCAAATAAGATTAAAGAACTTGCAGAATCTATAGAAGAACATGGTTTGCTACAACCGATTGTAGTACGCCCAATTGAAGAAGATATGTTTGAAATTATCGCTGGTGAGCGTAGATTCAGAGCCCTACAAACACTCAATAAAACACATGCCGATGTGATTATCAGATATTTAGATGATGAAGAAACAGCTGTAGTAGCATTAATTGAAAATATTCAACGTGAAAATCTATCTGTGATAGAAGAAGCGGAAGCATATAAAAAGCTTTTAGATATTGGTGATACTACACAAAGTGAATTAGCTAAAAGTGTTGGTAAAAGCCAAAGTTTTATAGCAAATAAATTAAGACTATTAAAACTAGCGCCTAAAGTAATAGAACGTCTACGTGAAGGTAAGATTACAGAGCGTCATGCACGTGCAATGTTAAGTTTATCAGAAGAAGATCAAGTTGACTTGGTTGAAACAGTTATTAGCCAAAAACTAAATGTTAAACAAACAGAAACACGAGTTAAGCAAAAGCTTGGCCCTGAAAAGGTGAAAGCTCGTAGGTTTGAGTTCGAAAAAGATTTAACTGATGCGCGAGAAGCAGTTGGTCAAAGTTTAGAATCCATTGAAAAAAGTGGTATTAAATTTGAACATCAAGCTAAAGATCACGATGATTACTATGAAATTAAAATTAAATTATATAAATATTAGAGTTGAAAAGGCCGAGACAATGGATGTCTCGGCCTTTAACTATTTATTGAGTAGCTTTAATTTAACAACAATAGCATTTTAGTATAATCAAAAACTAGAAGCCCTGTTACCTTCGCTGAATGCTCTAAAAAGTAGAGGGAATTAAGTGAACGTTTATTGCGCTTGATATAATAATATTACCAATTCCTATGAATTAAATTAGAATAAAAAAACAGCAGAATATTGTGGAAAATTACTATTTATGATTAAATTAAGAAAACGCTTTCACGTTATCTTAAGGGGGAATGGTAACATGATTACATTTATAGTTTCTATTATTATACTTATTATTGGGTATTTCACTTATGGGAAATATATCGATAAAATGTTCGGAACAAAAGAAGAACGACCTACGCCAGCTTATCATCAAAGGGATAACGTAGATTATTTACCTATGAAGACATCATCTAATTCACTCATCCAATTATTGAATATTGCAGGAGTTGGTCCTATATTTGGTCCAATTATGGGAGCGTTATATGGTCCAGTAGCATTTATTTGGATTGTGTTTGGTTGTATATTTGCAGGGGCTGTGCATGATTATTTAACTGGAATGATTTCTATAAGAAACAAAGGGGCGCATTTACCCGAGCTTGCAGGTAAATTTTTGGGACAAGTTATGAAACATTTTGTTAATATATTTTCAATTTTATTATTGTTGTTAACAGGTACAGTTTTTGTAACAAGTCCAGCCCTACTCCTACATAATTTGATGGATGGCCGCATTGCTCTAGGTATTATTATATTTGTTATTTTTATATATTATGTACTATCCACAATCTTACCAATAGATAAAATAATTGGTCGTATATATCCAATATTCGGTGCTTTACTCTTAGTAAGCGCAGTAGGCATTGGATTCCGTCTTATTCAAACAGGTGCTCCTATTCCTGAGTTAAGCTTGAAGAATATGCACCCTGATGGCGCATCTATTTTTCCATTATTATTCTTTACCATTACTTGTGGGGCATTATCTGGTTTTCATGCGACTCAAACACCGATTATTTCAAGAACAACTAATAAAGAAAAGAATGGTCGTTTCATTTTTTACGGTATGATGATTGCAGAAGGTATTATTGCAATGATATGGGCAGCAGCTGGAATGAGTCTATTTAATGGCTATAATGGCTTAAACGATGTGTTATCGCGTGGTGAAGCAGCATTGGTAGTTAGTCAAGCTTCGCATCTATTATTAGGTTCTGTCTTCGGTACAATTGCTGTATTAGGTGTTATCATATTACCGATAACAAGTGGTGATACATCTTTCCGTAGTGCAAGAATGATTATTGCAGATTATTTGAATTATGGACAGCGCAGTATTGTAAAAAGAATTATAGTTGCTGCACCATTATTTGTTATAAGTTTCGGGTTAACACAAGTTGACTTCACAGTTTTATGGCGATATTTCTCTTGGGCTAACCAAACCACTGCTGTAGTGGCATTATGGGTGGGCGCCATGTATTTATTAATAGCGAAAAAGAATTTTTGGGTTGCAGCGATACCAGCTGTATTTATGACTTGGAATATATTCACCTATATTTTAAGCCAGAAAATTGGTTTAGGTTTAGACCTTAATTTAAGTTATATAATCGCGTTCGTGTTGACCATATTATGGGTTGCTTACTTTAGTTATCAATATAAGAAAATTACTGCCGGCGCTCAATTTGAATTAGATCATCCTATTCCATATCAACAACAACAAGTAACGTAATATTAATCAATAAAATGTATTTAATAAAGCTAACACTTTATTAAAAAGTTAATACCAAAGCATTATAATTATTTATAGAAAAAGCGAGCATATAAATTTTTAATTTTGCATTCTCGCTTTTTCTAATATCCAACTATTTATAAACAATTATCTATTTTATAAAAGATTTGCAAAACGCCTTGCTATATTTCATTTTTGAATATAATATAATGATGATATTTTATAATTCATATATCAAAATTATATAAAGTCAGGAGTGATTCAATGCTTCAATTTTTGAAACCGGCAAAACACATAGAACCATTGCCAAAGGATCAAGTTGATAATACTTATAAGAAACTACGTTTTCAAGTGTTTTTAGGTATCTTCATAGGCTATGCAGGTTATTATTTATTACGGAAAAACTTTTCATTAGCAATGCCATCATTAATCGAGGACGGCTTCAGTAAAGGTGAACTTGGTATTGCACTTTCAGCCATTTCGATTGCTTATGGTTTTAGTAAGTTTGTAATGGGCACCATTAGTGATCGTAGTAATGCTCGAATATTTTTAACTTTAGGTTTAATACTAACGGCGATTGTGAATTTATTACTTGGTTTTGTGCCTTTCTTTACATCTAGTATTACAATTATGTTTGTATTACTATTTTTAAATGGATGGTTCCAAGGTATGGGATGGCCACCTTCAGGTCGTGTTCTTGTCCATTGGTATAGTGTCAGTGAACGTGGTAGTAAGACTTCAATATGGAATGTAGCTCATAATGTTGGTGGCGGGTTAATGGCTCCTATAGCGACATGGGGTATTTCCATGACAGCACTATATAATTTTGGTTACTTAAAAGGTTTTGAAGGCGTATTTATTTATCCAGCAATATTAGCTATCATTATTGCGATTATTTCATACTGTTTAATTAGAGATACACCTCAATCACAAGGTTTGCCACCAATTGAACATTATAATAATGATTATTCCACATCATCTAAGCAAACATTCGAAACAGAATTAACTACGAAAGAAATTTTATTCAAATATGTTCTGAATAATAAATGGGTTTGGGCAATTGCTTTTGCTAATATATTTGTCTATTTTGTACGTTATGGTGTGTTAGATTGGGCGCCTACATATTTAAGTGAAGAGAAACAGTTTAACCTAAGTGAGTCCGGTTGGGCTTACTTCCTATATGAATGGGCGGGTATCCCAGGCACATTATTATGTGGTTATTTATCTGATAAATTATTTAAGGGACGCCGTGGTCCAGCAGGGTTCTTCTTTATGTTAGGTGTAACAATATTTGTACTTATATATTGGTTAAATCCTCCAGGCAATGCTTGGTTAGATAATGTCTCACTTGTTGCCATTGGATTCCTTATATATGGACCTGTGATGTTAATTGGCTTACAAGCTTTGGATTATGTTCCTAAGAAAGCAGCAGGAACTGCAGCAGGTTTAACAGGCTTGTTTGGTTATTTATTTGGAGCTGTGATGGCTAATATCGTATTAGGTTTTGTAGTGCAACATTTTGGTTGGGATATTGGTTTTGTATTATTGACAGTGATTAGTATATTAGCAATGCTCAGTTTCTTACTTACTTGGAATAAACGTGGTCAAGAAGAACTACATTAATTGAGTTAGCTATATCAATAATTTAATTGTATAGATGTGAATGGATTTTAAATTAATGAATGCAGTTATCAAAATTTAAAAGTTAAACGATTACTTAATATGAAAATATATGATTATCATGAGGACGGAGATATGAAACTATACTAGTTTCAATCTCGTCCTTTTTTGTCGTTCCGTCTAGAGGTAGGCTTAAAAAAGTTGTTATAGTAGGATGTAAAAGTATTTAGACAAAGAAAATTATACAGATATTAAAGAACTTTGATAGTCTAATAATGTGTTTTATCTTAATCTCTAATAGAAGGAGCAAAAGCAATGAACTTAGGTTATCAAATCAAATATTTCCGTCGCCGTGACCAACTCTCTCAAGAAGATTTAGCTAATAAATTATATGTTTCACGACAAACAATATCAAACTGGGAAAATGATAAGAGTTATCCTGACGTGCATAATTTATTAATGCTTAGTTCATTGTTCGATGTTTCTTTAGATGCTTTAGTTAAAGGAGATGTAGAGATTATGGAACAAAAATTGAAAAAAGCCCGGTTTAACTTGTGGACACATTTAATGATATGGCCAATGCTAATGGCTTCAATTTTAATTGGCCCAGCTCTTTATTATTGGGAATCAATAGGAATTATAATTGAAGTTATATTATTAGGTATCGGTATGTTTTCTTCTATTAAATTAGATATTATGAAGAAATCTTACAATATACAAACTTATGACCGTATCGTCGCATTTATGAAAGGTAACGACCCAAATGAAATCAAGACTACTAAACTAAGAAATATAGCCACATTTTTGTATAGCTTTATATTATTTGTAGGTGTATTTTTAATAATTTTACTAATAAGTATCTATATTTTTAAATGATAAGTAATAAAATAATATTGGTTTTAAAAATGTAAAAGTTATAAATTAATAATTTCATTTCTTTAATATAATTACATAATTAAAAAGGTTTTCAAGACGTTGTAGCACGTGGCGTTGTTGCTTTATACCATTGATAACAAAGAATAATAATTAATACTAAATCAACAATATCACCACCATAATACATCCATATGCTTCCCGCTTCTGCTTCTGGTCTAGGTACGCCGGATGTTGGGAAAGCATAAATATATTTAGATAAAATTTTATGGGCTGCTAGAGCTATAATCAATATCAAAGAACGATATAAGTGACTATATTGATGAGGCGTTATATCTAAATAAATAATAGAAATAGTGAATAGATAACCTGCCAAAAATACATGCAAGTGCACAAATGCATAGAGAAATATAGATTGATGCATTAAATGAAAAAGCGGTGTGGTATAAAGTAACCATAACCCACCAATATTGAGTGTAGTAGCTGTAATAGGATGAGTTAAAAATTTTAATAAGCGGCTTTTTAATATAGATGTAAGGCTTCTGGCAGTTGGCACGTTCAGTGATCGTAGTAACAGTGTCATAGGCTTAGCAAGTGCTAAGAGAAGCGGACTGAGCATACCGAGTAATAGGTGTCCAATCATATGACCAATAAAGCTCATGTGAGCATAAGATGCTAACGGTCCTGCCAAAGCAGTACCTATACAAAAAATACCTAAACTCCAAAAGACATAACGATGCCATGGCCATTTGCTAAATTTTTTATTAGTTATTATTGCAGCAAAGAAATAGAGAAGAAAAAATAAAACTAAAAAACACACGGTAAGCACTTCAAAATAAATAATTTCTGGTTGTAGGTGATTATGCATATTTTATCCTCTTTTTCTTCTTATATATTTTTGAGTTTGTATAAAGACAATAAACCCAACAATTAGAATAATAACAGCAATGGCATTCCAAACTATATCGTAAGGGAGTACATTAACTTCGTAACGAATCTGATGTATTTGAAATATTTTATGTTGGATAAGGCCGTCATATAATTGGAAGAATCCAAGACCTAACAACATACCGCTCACCCATCTTTTTACCCAAAATGAATTTCTTCTTTTAATATCTGCTAATAAAAATAGACTGGCAACCGTTGCAAACCAACTAAACGCATGAAACAACCCATCTGATACCAAGCCTATAGCCATAGATGATTTGTCATAAAAATGATGCCAAGCTAAAAGCTGATGAAACACTACTTCATCAATAAAAGCTGCAACGCCTAGGCCAAATAGAATACCGGACCATAAGTTACGCTGTGGATGAGCAATTAACTGTTTCATATTTTAACACGCCTTTCTAAATATTATTTATTTTCAATAATTATCAACTCCCCTGTTTTTATGTTAATAAACATCACGTATTGTTTTATTAAATTCTAATTATATTCGATACCAAAAAAATAAATTTTCTTTATATTTTGAAGTTAAATTTACTTAAAAAGGGAAAAGACGTAGGAAAATAGAGAATTTGTTACTCGAAGAATTATTTAATTAATAAATTTTAATAGCTGAAATTTTCTAATATGGGGGGGACAATTATGGGAGAAACTTTTTTTACGCTTTTTTCTTGTGCTGGTTTTATGGCGTTTGTTGCTTGGTATGCTTATCATAAAACTAAAAATAAAGTAAATGACTCAACGGGATATTTTTTAGCAGGACGAGGATTAACAGGTAGCTTTATAGCAGGCTCTTTAGTATTGACAAACTTATCTGCAGAACAATTAATTGGTTTAAATGGTCAAGCGTATAGTGCTAATTTAACTAATATGGCTTGGGAAGTCACAGCAGGTTTTTCTGTTATTATTTTAGCGCTTGTACTTTTACCACGTTATTTAAAAGGCGCGTTTACAACATTACCAGAGTTTTTAAATGACAGATTTGATCAAGGGACAAGATTGCTTGTTGTGTTATTATTTATGCTTGGCTATGGACTTATTACGATTCCATCAGTTCTATATTCAGGAGCTATAGCCGTATTACAGGTGTTTGATATACCTAATATGTTAGGTATTACATTTGAGCAAGCTATGTGGTTGTCAGTTTGGACGATAGGCATTATAGGTTCTATTTATGCTATATTTGGAGGCTTACGCGCGGTCGCTATTTCAGATACCATCAATGGCATTGGTTTATTGATTGTTGGCCTAATTGTACCTATATTAGGTTTTATAGCATTAGGAAATGGTGATTTTTTTATAGGTATAAAAACAGTAGTGACAGAACATCCAGAAAAACTAAATTCTATTGGATCTAGCAAAGATGGTGTACCTTTTGGAACGATATTTACTGGCATGCTATTCGCTAATTTGTTTTATTGGGGCACTAATCAATATGTTATTCAACGAACGTTAGGTGCTAAAAGTCTTGCTGAAGGTCAAAAAGGCGCCTTGTTTACAGGTTTTTTAAAAATACTAGTCCCATTTTTAATGATGATTCCTGGTATAATAGCCTATCATCTCTATGGCCCTAAGTTAAAAACTATGGATTTAGCTTATCCAGAACTAATCAATGATGTTTTCCCTACGTTTTTAAATGGGTTCTTTTTAGCTGTATTATTAGGAGCAGTTTTTTCTAGTTTCAATTCATTGTTAAACAGTGCTGCAACAATGTTCTGTTACGATATTTATAAAGTTGTGCTGAATAAAAAAGCAAATGACCAAGAAATGATAAGAGTGAGCCAATGGTTTGGCGTTATATTGTCTTTATTGACCTTCTTTATTTCTCCATTATTACTGTATGCTCCAGATGGTTTGTGGACGATTATTAGAGAATTTACAGGCTTTTTTAATATACCAATTATAGTAATTGTGTTAGTGGGTATATTTTCAAAAACTGTTCCAGCAGTTGGAGCTAAAATCGTTATTATCTCGCATGTGGTGATTTATTATATGTTAATGTGGGGCTTACCAACAATTTTTAATGTAATGATACCTATTAACTTTATTCATATTCAAGGTCTACTTTTCTTAATAGAAGTACTATTTTTATTGATTTTAGGCAAAATAAGACCGTTAAAGATTCCTTTTACTTTCCAAGACAAAGCTGTTGTTAATTTAACACCATGGAAATACGCGTTGCCAGTTTCAATTTGTTTATTAGGAAGTATTGTTTTTACATTTGGTCTATTTTCTAAAATTGGTTTAGCTGTAGAAGACAGTATTGTATCTGTATGGTTTTGGCCATTTACTATAGTATTAATTATTTGTACGACGCTATTATCATTTATTGCGGTTAAAAGCTGGAAGAAAAAGTATTCATATAAATAAAAGCGATACCCAATTAAAATAATCTATTTATCTGTTCATACAACTTATCTTTATTCATGCTTAATAAAAAGAAAAGCTTAAGACATAAGTCCTCATTTTCAAAATAAAAACTAATGTGTATTAAAAATGGATTAGTCCTTTTTATATAAAAATCTTATGTTTTTGACCGTACATGCTTGCTTGCGATGTGGTTCGATTCGTATTCTTTCACTCATAATATCCCCCGGGTACCAGCGCGTTACAAAATCGTTCACGACTAGGTTTTAAAAGATATGCTTAGCGAAATAAAAGATAAGGACTCAAAAGAAATTTTGAGTTATATGATTTCAATGATTATTTAAATTGTTCATTGGGAAATCAATGCTTGAAATTTTATCCGAAAACAAACAAAAAATGAATGAAGAATTATAATTGGAAATACTTCAAATCTCAAGTTAATCGATAGCTTTGCTTTTAATTTCTATTGAATGAGCAACTCTGCGCATAAAAAAATACCTCCGTATTATTCATTTAAAATGTATAATACGGAGGCGTTTTAATTTTAGTCTCACTAATTGGGATCAGTTCATATATAAGCTCAATAGAAATTGATGTTTATACCATAGTCAGAGATTTTTTCATAGCTAATCTTAGTATGATTTTATTATTTAATTTCTGTGAGGGCAGTGTATTAGGCTACTATTCGTCTTGTAAAAAAGCATTATAAATTTTTTTGGTTTTATGTTCAATATCTTTTTCGCAGTAATACCAAGTTTTACATTTATAGTTATCGCCCTTCACACGTCCTTTGGCATCTTTAACATTAGAAGGAGGTAAGGCTAACACTTTGTCTCCTGGTTGCCAATTTTCAGGGGTGATTGCATCATTTTCATCGGATGTTTTTATTGCTTTTACCATACGTATGATTTCCTTTACATTGCGTCCTATAGCTGCAGGGTAATACATAATTGAACGTACAACTAAATTATCATCAATAATCAATACTGCACGAGTAGTTGATTGGTTGTCATCTTCTTTAGATAATATCCCATAATTTTTTGAAATCTGTTTACTTGAGTCAGCAATAAGTGGAAACTCTATATTTGTATTAAAAGATGATTCTATACTTGTTAACCAAGCTATATGTGAAGCAATACTATCCACACTTAAACCTACAACAGATATTTGTAAATCTTTAAGTTCCTCATAATTTTCTTGTAATGTTATAAACTCAGAAGTGGATACCGGAGAAAAGTCAGAAGGGTATGCAAATAATAGCATCCATTGCCCTTTATAGTCGTCTAAAGTTATGTCTCCTTGAGTAGACAGTCCTTTAAAATGGGGCGCTTGTTGACCAATACTAGGTAAGTTGTTTATATCGTAACTTGTTTCATTTTCAAAACTCATAACACTAACCTCATTTCGATTCAAATTGTAAAAAACGTAGGTGATTTTGGGACCACTTGAAGAGGGGCTAAAGCTTTATATTTTAGCCTGTATTTTAGTAATATTTAAACTGATCAAGGAATCATTTTCACTTTCTGAAACATTGAATTCAGTTATGAAATAAGATTTATTTCTGGCAAATTTATATTTCACAATATACTTGTTTCCTCTCTTAAAATACTCATAGGAATAAAGTGGAGAAACTAAACGAGACAGTTTTTCCAAATATCTTTCTTTTACATATCTATTAATACTTATATAATTTCTGTTTATATATAATTTTTTTCTTAATTTGGAGAGCTCTTTAGGTCCTAATAAATTGCAAAACAATTGGGAATTTTTTTCGTTAATACTGAGAATAAAATTTTCTATGCAATCTTCTATTTTCATAGAATCACCTCTAAATATTTAATAGTTTAACTCTCAAAAATTATTTGGATTACGCGATTGTAGGCAAGTATAAGTAATTTTAAAAAAGAGTCACAAAATGTTTGCGACTCTTAAGGATTAATAAATTAATAGCTAATTATTATCTTGTTCCTTAGATATTTCGCTTACTGTTTGTCCAATCCATTGTGTAGCATTTTCTACACCTAAGTCACCTAAAGTTACTATGCCTTGTATTTTATAATCGTCTACTACTAGTAAACGGTATATACGATGCTCTTTCATTAATGATACTGCTTCTTTAATAGTCATCTCAGAATTAGCAGTTACAATATTTGTCGTCATGATGTCTCCAGCTTTTGTTTGATTGTTTGCTAGTCCTTTCACAACTATATCTCTATCTGTTATGACGCCGACATAATTAGTGTGTTGAAGTATTGGTAAAAAACCGACTGCTGTTTCGGCCATTTTTTCCGCTATAGATGTTAAATTTTCCTCTACGTCAGAAGTAACGATTTCACGTGTTAAACAATCTTTTAATTGCACCATTAATAGTTTCACTCCAATCTTAAAAGTAGATAGGTAAATAAAAAGTATTTGTATGAAAATAGTCTGGAAATTTTCTTACAAATACTTAGTCGTTAGGCTAGGTAGTAGGTGTGCTTAAATTTAATGGGGACAGTCAATGCTGAAAAAAGGGGGATTCTAGGTAGTTTTTACTATAAAGAACGTAAAATTTTGTTTATTAATTATATCAATGATTAAATTGTTTAATTTATCATATGCTATATAGGTGTTTTATTACTCGTTTTATAAGAAGTATTAATCATTTTAAATTCCCTCCTTTGAGGTTTTTAAAAAAATAATATTTCACTACTTTATTAATATTCCCAACAATTATTTTATTAAACATTTAAAGTTAAGGGTGAAATAACTTACAGTATATTTATATTCAAAATTTAATAATATAGAAAATTATGAATGGTATAAAACAAGATAGCGCATTACTTTTTGGGCATCACAAGTTTCAATAATATTAGAAAGCAGAGAAATGAGTTTAACGATAAAATATAATTGTTTTAGCTAGCTTATTGGTTAATTAAAGTAATAGTAAGAATTTATGCTTAATTTTATAGGATTTTATTTTTCAGACTTTTTGTTAACGATATTTTCGTATCTAGATTGTTGTCTGTAACTAAAGGTACTCTCTTTTACTAACTTCTCATTTGTTAAACCTACTCCTACTGCGCCAGCTACTGTAGCAATAGAAGCAGCAAGCCAAGCAATTTCTATATATTGTATAAAATCTGCAGGTCCTGAAGTTCCTATTGTTTTTCCTACAAAATCAGCAGGCAAAATGGTTAAACAAGTTATTAAAAATAAAATAAATAAAGTTATATAGTAAATCGATACTGATATGAAAAGTGTAATTAGCGTCGTAAAATTATATAGTTTAGAAATGTGTTTTTCTCCTTTTCCAGCAGGGATGTCCCATAATTGATGAGCTAAAATAATCCATATCAACATTGCAAATATAGATGCAAAAGAAAGAGATAATAAACGTAATTCTGAAAAAATATAACTTAATTGCCACAGTGTTGTGAAAATTAAGCCAAAAGCACCTGTGGTAAAAGATAAAGCAAGTGAACTCGTAAGAGTTTTCATCATGTTTAAAGGTTTGTTAACTGAGACCATGCCAGAAACTAATTGTAATTTACCGATAAAAGAAGGGAATATTAAATAACGAATATGATAAGAATCAGTGTCCTCTATATAGACAGTTTTTCTTTGTAGTCGTTTAGATGGAAAAGCGTTTTGACTATAATATTTGTTATTGTATTCGTTACCCTGTTGATTATTATCATTACTGAGATAGTAAACTTCTTTCATAGCGTATAATATAGCACGCTCTACTCTTTTACGTATAGATCCCCACCCAAAAGCAGAAACAGAGAGCAAAATTGTTTTACTTTTCTTGTTAATATCAGCAGCTATAACTTTTTTTTCATCAAGTATAGGTAAATCAGTTAAGTTGATTACATATGACCAGTTATTTTCTTTTGCATAACTTTCAGTGTTTGTATATAAATCAATAAAATTTTTTGCTGCGCCTGTTATAGAATCTTTTATCACTTCTACTTCCCATTCTATTGATGAATCAAATTGTGAAGAGAGCAAACTAGGAAGCGTTTCATAATACTTATCTGCTAGCTTTTTTGCTAAATCAGGGGCTGTCAGTATACCGACTTTTTTCTTCATTGTAATTACTCCTTCAGATTTTATGTTTTGATTTTATGCGTTTTTTTTTGTTTTTCAGTTTTTAATGATGTTTCCTCTTTTTCTAATTGGCGTTGAATTCTTTGCTTACGCCCTCTTTGTCGGCTTGTATAAGTAATCTCTTTCATCGTATTTTCTCCTTCCATAACGGAGCCTAATGCACCTGCTAAAAGACCAGCAGAGGATATGAACCAACTTAAACGTAAATAATTGCTTACTGAATAACTTTCTGTTGCGTTTCCCCAATTTTTAAATAAATCGTCAGGTACAAAGAAAATTATGCTAGTTAGTAATAACAGAAAAAGAATAATATAACTTAAAAGGAATAAACAAAACATAGTTAACAATGTAGTAATGTTATAAAGATACCGGTATTTTTTTTCTGTTGCTGAAGAAGGGAATTCCCAAAAATTGTGAGCGTAAACTAACCAGCCAATCATTCCTATTAGCGAAAGCGTCATAAGCAGTATAAATCTTTGCCATTCATAGACTAGGCTTAATTGCCAAGGCGTAGAAAATATAGAAATATAAGTGCCCGTTGCTACCCCGAGAGCAATTATCTTTTTGAAAGAAATAATTGCTTTCCATGGCTCATTTGCATACGTCATACCTAAAATTATTTTCAAAACACCTAGAATGGTAGAACTATAAACATATCTGTGGTTAGTTGTAGTTTTCTCTTGAGGAGTTACTTCATTAACTTTTAAAGAAGACAATTTTTTTAAAGGAGAAGTTTTATGTTCAGAATTCATATACATGTCTATTATGACATCCATAATTGTGGAGCGTAGTTTACGTTTTAATCTATAGATCCCTAACGCAGGTAAAGAAATAAGTGCGGTTTGTTTCTCAAAATTAACATCTGATATAACGCTTTTATTATTAGAAAAGCTTGGTAAATCAGTAACACATATAGAATAGTCTAATTCACTTTTTTCTTTACGTTTATATGCGTAATCAATGCATCTATCTACATATTCAGCGCTACCTACCACTGTATTTGACTCTACTTTAAATTCGAAGCTAACTCCTGAAATTCTTTTCTCTAAGAGTTCTGGTAGTATATTTATAAATTTATTTGTCAATTTTTCTGGCATATTAGGAGCAACGGTTAATCCAACTTTTATATGTTTCAATCTACTCCCTCCTTTTTTAATAATTAAAATATAGGTAATATAAATAGTTTAGTTAATTGAATTTGTAAATATATTAGTTATATAACCTTTTGTAAAGTGAATAAACAGAAGGCTGTAAGGGGATAAAGTACCTATTATTAAAATAGAATAATTCTATACTTAGATTAAAATAAATAAATTCAAGTATTTATTTTGATTGTGAAGGGTAAATTATTAATATAATTGATTGAATTAGCGGTCAATTTCTTAATCTAACTTTAAAATTCTCTGCAAATATGGAAATAGCATTTAAATAAAGAAGGTGTGATATTATGGTTGGAAATATGAGCTATGGTAAAGATTATAAATTTATTCCAATAACTTCAATAGAAAATAAGCAAGGTATTGAAGTTACTAATGATTTGTATCAATATACAACGCAAATTGTAAATATAGTGATGTATGGTCATTCTAAAAATGATTTCGTGCTTATAGATGCAGGAATGCCAAACTCAGCTCAATCAATTATCGAAGAAGTAGAAAAAAGGTTTGGTCCAGGTAGTCATCCACAAGCAATTGTTTTAACACATGGTCATTTTGACCATGTTGGTGCAATTATTGAGTTGATTAACTATTGGGATGTCGTAGTATACGCACACCCTTTAGAAATACCATTTTTAACTGGTAAAGTTAATTATTTAAAACCTGATATCACTGTAGAAGGTGGCTTGCTTGCAAAAACATCATTTATATTGCCGAATACAGCAATTGATTTAGGTAATCGTATCAAAGCGCTTCCTGAAGATTATAGTGTGCCACATATGTCGGATTTTCAATGGATACACACACCTGGACATTCTCCAGGTCATGTTTCTCTTTTTAGAGAAAAGGACGGTGCACTGATTGCTGGAGACGCTTTTATAACTGTAAAACAAGATTATTTGTATCAAGTGTTAACGCAGCAAAAGAAAATTTATGGACCACCCAGATATTTCACTACAGATTGGGAGTCAGCTTTTGACTCTATAAAAAAGTTAGAAAGCATACAACCTAAGATAGCTATAACAGGTCACGGCTTACCTATGAAAGGTAAAGAACTTACAAAGAACCTAAATTATTTAGTTAATAATTTTGATGATATCGCTCTTCCAAAACATGGTAAATATTTAGAATAAAAAATAATTCATTTAATATAAGTGGAGGCTTGTCACTTTTTTAAAATAATCGTCAGTTTACTTATTTCTCCTAAAGGGTAATATTTAAATATTCTGAAAATAATGAAGGAGTGTTTATATGAAAGCAGTAACTTTTCAAGGCAATAAATCCATGGAAGTTAAGCAAGTAGACGATCCTAAAATTGAAGAAACGACAGACGCAATTATTAAAATTACGGCTTCAGGTATTTGTGGCTCTGATCTTCATTTATATCACCAAGGTGATTTAATGTTGGATTCAGACTTTGTTATTGGTCATGAACCTATGGGTATTGTCGAAGAAGTCGGTAAAGACGTAAAAAAACTTAAAAAAGGTGATCGTGTTGTGATTCCTTTTAATATAGGGTGTGGTGAATGTTACTATTGCACTCATGAAATGGAGTCGCAATGTGATAATTCAAATAAAGAACCAGCAAGTTGGAAATTGGATAACGGCGGATTATTTGGCTTTGGTCAAATGCACGGTAACCATTGGGGTGGCCAAGCAGAATATTTAAGGGTACCATACGCAGATTTTTCTTCTTTTGTTGTTCCTGACAGTAATATGAAAGACGAGCAAGTATTATTTTTATCTGATGTAGTACCTACTGCTTATTGGAGCGTAGAGCATTCTGGCGTCAAGTCAGGTGACACTGTGGTAGTTCTTGGTTGTGGTCCTATAGGACTTATGGCTCAAAAATTTGCCAAGCTTAAAGGCGCAAAGCGTGTTATCGGCGTGGATAATGTAGAACATAGACTACAACATGCTAAACAATATAACCAAGTAGAAGTTTACAATTTCGATAATGAAAAAGAAATTGGCAAACTACTTCGTGAAACTACACATGGCGGCGCTGATATAGTTATTGATTGTGTAGGGATGGATGGTCAAGTCCAAGCTTCTGAACGTAAATTAAGTTCAAATTCTTCCCAACGCGGAACTATTAGTCCAATTCATACTGCTGCCGAAGCGGTAAGTAAATTCGGTACAATTCAATTAACAGGCGTTTATGCAACTCCAGTAGATGATTTTCCACTTGATCTTATCTTCAATCGTGATGTCCAAATTAAGACAGGACAAGCTCCGGTTATACACCTCATGCCAAAATTATATGACATGATTCAAGAAGGCACATTTAACCCCACTGAAATCATCACACATACAATGTCATTAGATGACGCACCTCAAGCTTATGAAATATTCGATGAAAAAAGAGATAACAATATTAAAGTAGTTTTAAAACCTGAATAAGTTTTGTTGAATCGTTCTTGAACTATGTGAATATATTAAAAATAGTTTGAGTAGGCCAATAGAGACATTTCCATGATACAAAGACAAATAAAAAGAGGTAGATAGTTATGAAAATAGTTGGCTTATTCCCTTCAGATCCTAATGCGGAAAGTGAGAATCAACTTTTAAATGATAAATATGCATTAGGTATTAAATCATTTATAGATAATAAAAAACACGAATTTGTAGTTGTTAATAGTGATGAAGAAATAGAAGAGCATATTGAAGATATGGACGTTGTTATTAGTTCTCCATTTTTACCTGCGTATATAAATAAAGAAAGAATTAATAAGGCTGAAAACCTCAAGCTAGCTATAACTGCTGGCGTAGGTTCAGATCACGTTGATTTAGAAGCGGCAGGTGAAAATGAATTAACAGTAATAGAAGTGACTGGATGTAATACTGTAAGTGTCGCTGAACATACGGTAATGGATCTTTTAATATTGATGCGTAATTTTATGGAGGGACATCGTCAATCTTATGATGGAGAATGGCATTTATCAAAAGTGGGTGAGCATGCGCATGATATTCAACATAAGAAAATAGGTATTTTTGGTTACGGACAAATTGGAGAATTGGTTGCTCAACGCTTGCAACCTTTTGACGTACAAGTACAGCATTTTAGACGTTCTAGTCAAGAAGATACAGCATATTCGAAGTATGTGAACTTTGACGAATTAGTATCTACAAGTGATGCGTTAGTAATTTTATCTCCATTAACTACAGAAACCGATGACTTATTTAATTATGATGTATTGAGTAGAATGAAAAAAGGTAGCTATTTAGTTAATACTGCACGAGGTAAGATTGTTAATAAAGAAGATTTAGTTGAATTGGTTAATGCTAAACATATCCAAGGATATGCTGGAGATGTTTGGTACCCGCAGCCTGCACCTCAAGACCACCCTTGGAGAACTATGCCACGTAACGCTATGACAATCCACTATTCCGGTATGACATTAGAAGCACAAAAACGTATTGAAAATGGTGTGAAAAACATCTTAACTAACTTTTTTAATGATAAAGCTTTTGACGAAAAAGACGTTATTGTTTCAGGCGGTGACATTAAAAATAGTAGTTACAAGTCAAAATAAAGTGGAGGTTTATCGAATGAATTTAACTGAATTTCATAATGAAATTAGAGGCTATACGCAAGATAGACAACCGGGCATTGAGAGCCAAATGGATCCCAGACCGATTAGCGAATTTAAAGAATATAGAGCTGGTGGTAAATTAAATGGAAAAGTAGCACTGATTACCGGGGGCGATTCAGGCATAGGGCGTTCTGTTGCTATTCTATTTGCTAGAGAGGGTGCAGATGTAGCAATTGGCTACTATGATGAAGAAAAAGATGCTGAGGAAGTTATAGGAATAATAAGATCATTAGGAAGATCTGCTAAAGCTTATAGCCATGATTTAAAAAATGTTGAGGATTCTAAAAAGTTAGTTGAAGATGTAGTTAATGATTTTGACGGCCTAAATATTTTAGTGAATAATGGCGGAGTACAATATCCAAAAGATGAATTTCAAGATATAACTGCTGAGCAAGTTAAAGAAACATTTGAAACTAATATCTTTGGTATGATATTCCTTTCTCAAGCAGCATTGCCACATTTAACTTCGGGAGACACGATCATTAATACAACAAGCGTAACAGCGTATAATGGATCAGCTGAATTAATCGATTATTCCGCAACTAAGGGGGCGATTGTTGCTTTTACACGTTCTCTAGCTACAACTTTAATGGAGAAAGGTATTCGTGTTAATGGCGTCGCTCCTGGGCCAATATATACACCATTAATACCCGCTTCTTTCAGTAAAAGTAAAGTAGAAGTTCATGGTGGTGATACGCCAATGGGCAGACGTGGACAACCAGCTGAATTAGCACCTGCTTATGTATTCTTAGCTACATTAGCAGATAGCTCTTATGTCACTGGTCAAGTCATTCACGTGAACGGTGGAGGATATATGACTTCATAACTAGAAATATAAAGGTAGAGGGGAAAATCAGTGCTGATTTTCCCCTCTACCTTTATTAATGTATAAGATGATTAGTCTAAATGAAGTCTGTTATGCTCTTCTAGAGTATTAATATGAGCAAAGTATTTTTTACATATTATAAAACCAATGATTATCAATGTAATAATACTAATAAGAGTTAATAATTTTTTCATTTTATCTCACCCTTTACTTTTGAATTTATTTTGAAAAATTTTGTAGCGATTATAATTTTGAATTCGTATTTGCGTTCGTATAGGCATAAAAATAAAAGGCTTAATAGTGCTCTTTTAATATTTTCCCACTCACGTAAATGTTAATCAGATTTTAAAAATTAATATTATTTTCTAGGAAATAATTAGCTATATAAGTTTACGTAAATATATTAGAAACAGGCTAAAATTGAATCAATATCATGAATAACAGGTAAAGTATATAAAAATAAAATTACCTATTGAGGTTTACGTTACGTAAGGGTGTAAAGTGAATTTTGAAAGGAGGTAAAGGATGTCATATACAGTCAGTCAATTAGCTAAAATATCTGGCGTAAGCAATAGGACTTTACGTTACTATAATCAAATAGGTTTACTTAAGCCAGCTAGAATTAATGAATCTGGATATCGTATATATGAACAAGAAGAAGTCGATATACTGCAACTAATCGTATTTTACCGTAAGTTAGAGGTCAGTTTAGATGAAATTAAAGAGATTATCCAACAACCAACATTTAATAGGATGAAAGCTTTAGAAAACCATTATTATAACTTAAAACAACAACGTGAACGCCTCGATAAAATTATTCAGACAGTTGAAAAAACGATTGCTAATAATAAAGGAGAAATTATCATGAAAGATAAAGAAAAATTTGAAGGATTCAAAGAAAAAGTTATTAAAGAAAATGAAACAAAACATGGAAGAGAAATCAGAATGCAATATGGAGATGACCTCATAGATCAAAGTAATAAAAAATTTAAGAATATGACACAGGCAGATTACGATGCTTGGAAAAATTTGGAAAAAGAAATTATCGGTTTGCTATCTGAAGCGTATCAAACAGGTGACCCATCTTCCGAACTTGCACAAGCATTAGCAGCAAAACACAAAGCTTGGCTCATGTATACATGGCCTGAATATTCTAAAGAGGCTCATGCTGGACTAGCAGAAATGTATGTTAACGATGCTGCTTTTACTGATTACTATGATAAATATGTAGAAGGCGGTACACAATTCCTCAAAGAGGCCATTTTAGTATTCGTTGGCAAAGCATGAGTATACCAAAAAGTTAATGAGCATAAATTATTAAAACGCCGCGCACTAGATAATTTTTAATATTTAGAGTGGACGGCGTTTATTTTAGTTGATTTTGTGGTCAGTTATGCAGCCTTCTTTTGAATCACATGAGTTACACTTTCCAGATTTAGATTTTTTAATAAATCTAGTGAGTGTATATACGGTATAGCTGAATATTGCCGAAAATACAATAATATTTATTAAAATTGTCATAAGCTCACTTCCTCAAATAAATATATGACTAATCTGATAGAAAACGAACGATAATATATAGGCAGCAATTAGAGGATATGCAACTGCTAGTATAGTCCATTTAAGTGAATACGTTTCTTTTCGAATAGTAGCTACGGTTGATAAACAGGGTATATACAATAATATAAATATCATAAATGCATATGCAGATAATGGTGTGAATTGTTCTTGAATAATATGGACTAATCCTGCCTCATCGGAAGCATAAATAATCGCCATTGAACTGACAATAACTTCTTTAGCAAGGAATCCAGGAATTAAAGTTGCCCCAGCTTGCCAAGTACCGAAACCTAATGGTGCTATGAAAATGGCAAAGAAGCTACCGATTGCATGCAAAAAGCTTTCGTTAATATCTACATTACTCTTTCATAATAATAATCATTATCAATTATACATTTATATTTGAAGCAATAGAAGTCGTTAACATATTGTATTTATGAAAACTTTGTTAAACATTTTTGAATAAGACATATATAAACTGAAATAGTAAAAAAGAGATTATTTCGTAATCCATAATTATTTATGTAAATGGGTATAGTATAGTGAGCAAAGATGTTGTATTTACCTTAGTGTAATAATACACTAAGGTAAACACCAATTTTAATAGTTAACTATATGAGATTTGTAAATATAACGCGATACATAATAATTAAAGTCAACTAAGTGTATTTGAAGTCAATCTAATTCTAGAAGCAATGTGATGTTTATATGAGCAGTAAAATACTTTTAAATACGCATTAAATTAGGAGGGATTCAAATGATTATTCGTGAAAACAAATGCATTAAAGTGAAAAGACTGAATGAAACACGGTCAAGTGGGATATCTGTCATGATTGAGGAAGGTGGCTTAGGCGCTGATCAATATTATCAAATAGAAAAGCAAAATGCTAAAACCTCTGAAGAACACTTACATCAATTTGAACATGAAGTTAGCGAAAAAAGTGATATAGAACTTGTTGAATTATTGATTATTAACGCCCAAGAAAGTACCAACAGAGAATATAGCGAAGCATTAAAAGTAATTAAATTAGAGATATTAAAACGTATGGAATAAGCTTATCGCAAAAGTGGTTGGGAGTTACACCCCAGCCACTTATTTTTTGTGTTCATGAGTTAATAAGCTTGTTACTTCAGTATATTTAAAGCAATCTATTTAACAGTTGGATTAACAAAAAATATAAAACCACAAACTATTAAAATTCACTATTAATTTTAAAATCAAAATAAATATATTGCTAATTATTAATGGTAAGCATAAAATATAGTTAATAGTGATAATCATTATCAATAGGAGGGATTTAATGAAGCAATTAGTAACTTTTATTATTTTAGCAGTATTGCTACTCACAGCATGTAGTAATGAGTCAAAATCAAATGGAGAAGAAAGTACGAAAAGTTATACGTTAGACAGTGGTAAGAAAGTTGATATACCAAAGAATCCAAAGCGCATTGCGGTGGTAGCTAATACATATGCAGGTGGCATAAAATATTTAGGCGGTAATATTATTGGTGTTACTAAAGACATAGAAAAGAGTAATGTTTTAAAAGAGAAATTTAAAAATACTGAAAAATTAAATGAAAATGATGTGGAAAAAGTTGCAAAACTTAAACCGGATTTAATTATTGTTGATACTACTGACAAAAATATTAAAAAATACCAAAAAATTGCGGCAACTATACCAATCGAATACGGCAATAAGGATTATTTAGATACACAAATTGAATTAGGAAAGATACTTGGTAAGGAGAAACAAGCTAAAACTTGGGTGGAAAAATGGAAAGCTCAAACTGCTAAAGATTCTAAAGAAATCAAAGGACATATAGGAGAAAACGCAACAGTTTCAATTTTTGATGATTTTAGCAAAACCATCTATGCATTTGGCCCGGAATGGGGACGTGGTGGAGAAGTGTTATATCAAGCATTTGATTTGGATATGCCGAGATCGTTAGAAAAAGTAATTAAAAAAGATGGTTGGAAAGAGTTATCACAAGAACAATTACCGAAGTATGCTGGCGACTATGTTATCACGATGAGTGAAGGTAAAGCTCAACCAGAATTTGAGAAAACAAATATGTGGCAACAAATTCCGGCTGTTAAAAATAACCATATTATTAATGTAAAAGCCGAAACTTATTGGTACAATGACCCGTATTCATTAGAATTTCAAAGAAAAGAACTTAAAAATAATTTAATGAAATAACAAATAAAGAAAGAGTGGAACAGCAATCATATATTGTAAAGATGATTGTCATTCCACTCTATATAAATATAGTTAAACCTTTATCCGTTAAACTCTGTAGGGTTTGGACCAATTCTTTTATCTTGATTTAAAGCATCAATACGATTAATTTGTGCTTCGGTTAATGAAAAATCAAAAACATTTATATTCTCTTCAATTCTATGTGGCGTCACAGACTTAGGAATTGTAACAACACCATGTTCAATGTTCCATCTGATTACGATTTGCGCAGGTGATTTTCCAGTTTCATCAGCTATGGCATTAATCGTTTCATCTGTAAGAATTTCAGCATTCATTAAAGGTGACCAAGATTCCATTTGAATAGATGCTGAAGCTAAATAGTTTCTTAATGACTCTTGTGTAAAGTATGGATGGAATTCTACTTGGTTAATAACTGGTTTAATAGTAGTTTTTGCTTCTAACAATTCTAATTGTTCAATCGTGAAATTACTAACACCAATATTTTTAACTTTACCTTCGTTGTATAATACTTCCATACCTTCCCAAGTTTCTAACATGAGTGATTCATTTGTACCGGGCCAGTGGATGAGATATAGGTCTAAGTAATCTAAACCAAGATTGCTCAATGACGTTTCATAGCCTTCTTGCACGTTATCTTTACCATAGTGATTTAACCATAATTTAGATGTGATAAATAGGTCTTCTCTTTGAATACCTGCCGCTGCTATACCTTCTTGTATGCCTTGTCCAACCATTTCTTCATTAGCATAAACTAATGCTGCGTCAATACTACGATATCCGTTGATAATTGCATGCTTTACCGCATTTTTTGCTGTGTCATCATTTTCTACTCTAAAGACGCCTAATCCGAGTTGTGGCATTGTGTTGCCATTATTAAAAGTTATATTTTGCATCATTATGCTCCTTTTCATTAAATGAATTTTAGTAAAATATTACCTATGAACGCCATTTTAAACCTCTTATTAGGAAAATGTAAGTACGCACTTTAAAGTAACCTAGGTAAAATTACTTAAAAATAATAATTCTTTTTAAAATGGCATGTACAATAGTTTCAAAAATCATTATACTTAAAAACATGTTTGTTTTAAAAAAAGCTAGGAGATATAAAAATGAATTTGTTACATAGAATACTACGTAAAGAAGATGTATCGCGCTATCAAAATAAAGATGCGCATTTAGAACGTACACTTCGCGTTAAGGACTTTTTAGCATTAGGTGTTGGAACGATTGTTTCAACTGCTATTTTTACATTGCCAGGAGTTGTGGCTGCGGATCATACGGGACCTTCCGTCAGTCTATCCTTTTTAGTTGCGGCAATTGTAGCTGCGATGGTTGCATTTGTATACGCCGAAATGGCAACTGTAATGCCGTTTGCAGGCTCTGCATATACTTGGATTAGTATATTATTTGGAGAATTTTTTGGTTGGATTGTTGGTTGGGCGTTAATCGCTGAATATTTAATTGCAGTATCCTTTGTAGCCTCTGGTTTTTCTGCTAATTTAAGAGGGCTATTAGACCCCTTTCATATTTCGCTACCTAATTCACTTTCAAATTCATTAGGTACTGACGGCGGGGTAATAGATTTGATAGCAGCAATTGTCGTTGTTATTACTGCTTTATTATTGTCTAGGGGTACTTCAGAAACAGCACGCGTACAGAATATATTAGTCGTGTTAAAAGTGCTAGCAATTTTCCTATTTATAATAGTAGGTTTATCTGTGATAGATATTGGACATTATGTACCGTTTATTCCTGAATATAAAGAAACTGCAGCAGGTGCTTTTGGTGGTTGGCAAGGTATTTATGCAGGTAGCTCTGTTATATTTGTTGCTTACATTGGTTTTGATTCTATTGCTGCCAATTCTGGTGAAGCTATTAATCCACAAAAGACAATGCCTAGAGGGATTTTAGGATCATTACTAATTGCTGTGACATTGTTCGTCATTGTAGCATTAGTGCTAGTTGGTATGTTTGATTACAGTGAATATAAAAACAATGCGGAACCAGTTGGATGGGCATTACGTACAAGCGGTCATGGTACTATTGCAATTATTGTACAAGCCATTTCTGTCATTGGTATGTTTACTGCATTAATTGGTATGATGCTCGCTGGTTCACGTTTACTTTACTCATTTGGTAGAGATGGTATCCTTCCGTCTTGGTTAGGTAAATTGAACAATAAAAACTTACCAAATCGCGCTCTCGTCGTATTATCTATCGTTGCAGTAATTGTTGGATCTGTATTCCCATTTGGGTTCTTGGCACAATTAATTACAGCAGGAACATTAGTAGCCTTTATGTTTGTAACGGCGGGTATTTTCGCTTTACGTAAACGAGAAGGTAAAGATTTGCCATTACCAGCATTTAAATTACCGTTGTATCCTGTTATGCCAATACTTGTCTTTATTTGTGTATTTGCAGTATTTTGGGGATTAAGTGGACAAGCTAAATTCTATACATTGATTTGGTTTGTCATCGGTATAGTATACTACCTGTTTTATATTATTAAGACCAATGGACAACAAAAATAGTTAGATATAAATGTTAAAATATAATACTAAAATGTATACTCTAAACTGCCTTCAAGTTATTGACTTGTATGGCAGTTTTTTGTATAAAAATCCCCCTTACTATAAAAAGTAGTGAGGGGGTTAGTGCATCTATATAAGTACCTTGATAAATGCGTTAAAACATTCTAATACAGTAAACTGCAAAAGTACTTAATTAATATAAGAGTATAGTGTTAGCATTTAAGTGCGATATACTAATTAGGAAATATCAGATTGTTTAAGGTTCTTTGGAAATGTTTCTTCAAACTTTCCTTTTTTGTTGTATAAATTATACCAAGCTTCCGCAATAAAATTGGGATCGCCTACTGTTCCAGATTCTATTACTGTCCCGATCGCAATATGTCTGATAAATATGCCTTTATCTTCCAGTTGAGTGTAGAGATTTTCAGCATAATTACGCAAGCTAGCGCCTATAATTCCAGCATTTCCAGCAAAAGGTAAAGGGAATATTGTAGATGCACCAGTAGTAAATAGAATTGCCCCTCTTCCTTTATTTATCATATCTGGTAAAACTTCGTTAACTAACTGAATTGATGGAAATAGATAAGTTTTTAACATTTCTGATACACTCTCTGGTGTAGTTTCTAATATATTTGTAAATTTATCTTCTTTTGCGTAAGGGCTAAACTCTATGACATCAATCGAACCAAACTCTCCTTTAATTCTGTGGATAGATTGTTTTAATGATTCCAAGTTTGTGATATCTGCTATAAAAGTTTTTGCCTCAATGTTTAAATTACTTAGCTCTTCTTGAATAACTTTTAATTTCTCGGCATTCCTAGAAATAGCTGCTACTCTAAATCCTTCAGCACCAAATTTTTTAGCTAGAGATAGTCCTAATCCAGTACCTGCGCCTACAATGACTAATGTTTTCAATTTAAGGAGCTCCTTATCTATGATATATTAAAACAACAAAGTGTTGCTTTAAGTAAAATATACAATTTATAAAGTGATATAACAATCAACAAACCATGCTTAAATGTTGCTATAGCAACAAGAACTTTAAATTGTTGAGGAGATGATTCAAATGGCAGAAAAAGTAAAAAATTTAAGAGTGACACATACGAAACAATCATTGATTAACGCCTTTTTTAGTTTAGTAGATAAAAAAGATTTTGAGAAAATAACAATAGCAGATATCACAAAAGGGGCCAAAGTAAATAGAGCAACGTTTTATGCGCACTTTGAAGATAAATATGACTTAATAGATTATGTTATGGAAGGTTTTGCTACAGTTTCTATTAATAATTACGTTCCGGAAAATATGGTTTTTAACCAAGAAAATATAGCTCAGCTTATTTTAGCAGTTCATGATTTTTATCAAGAACCTAATATTGAATGCAGAAGTAGCTATGCTGGATTAGCATTACCTCAAATGAGAAAAAAAATACTAACCGAGTTGAACATTGTTTTAACAAAAAGTTTGAAAGGTGTTTATGAAGATAATGAAAAAGAAATATTTGTGCCTATTTTTGCACAAATGGTTCATGAAGCCGCATTACAGTTAGCTGATAGTAATAGTATGATAGAGAAGGAAGTATTAGCTAAGAAAATTGCCTTATTTATAGTTGGAAGAGTTTAACCTTTTATTATGGTAGTGTAATGAAGGTCAACCGCCTTTTCTTCCTCTTGTTCTTGCAGATTTTATCTTTTTTAGTTCGTTCACCTAATAAGTTAATTTCGAGTTCCGCGAATGTATGGATCATAGTAAAATATTTTATACATCGCATCTTTCCCATAAGTATTTATATTAATAATATGTAAGCATTGTTTTTATTCACTTCATTGGAACGTTTATGTCGTCGTAGTTCCTATTTAATAAGTATCCTAAAAAATCAAAGCAATAAAATTTTTATGATAAGTAAATATGAGGTTGATTATAAATTTCATTCTTTAAAAGGGCTAATTCATTTTCATGTGGGTTAGCTCTTTAAATATTTTGTTGGTGACTATTATTTTCTTTTATAAACATTCTCTTTGTAATAGTACTATATACAAAATTTGCTTTTATTACACTTTGAATAGTTTCCTATTATTTTTGATGATTTTAACAGTATATAAAAATATATTTTTTATTGATTGGTAAATATATAAAAAATGATTTATAACTGATTTTTATGTTATTATCGTGATTGTCATTGATATTTCGTTTTTAAAATATAATTAAAAGGAGTGTTAGTGTGGATAATAAGCATTACATTATTACTGGGGGAACCAGTGGTTTAGGTTACTCTATTGTAAAAGCATTGCTTAATAAAGGATGTAAAGTTACTATTCTATCGCGAGATTTATATAAATTTAATCAAATTGAATTATTTAAAAATAACAAGAATGTTCAGGCTATAGAATGTGACTTATTAAATATTGAAGATTTAAAAATGTTGGAGCGTAAATTAAGCCATGATATAGACGGTTTTATTCATTGTGCAGGCTTGAGTTATATAGTAAATATGTCTTCCATTTCTATAGAGCAAATGGATGAAATTTATAAAATTAATACAATTAATTTTTCTATTTTATTGAATGTTTTACGAAAATTTTTTGTTGAAGAACCAACAATTGTAGGGATTTCCAGCTTTGCTTCAGTAATAACAGATAAAGGTACTGGTCATTACGGAGCTTCTAAAGCGGCATTTTCTCAAATATTAAATACTTTAAGAATGGAGGAACCAAAGTACCATGTTCTTGTAGTAAATCCAGGGCCAATAGATACTCCTTTTTTAAAGAAAGCAGATTTGCATGGATTATATAAAAATATGAATAAAACGTTTATATTAAATGCTGATAAATTAGCAAAAACTATAGTAAAAGGTATTCAAAAGCAAAAAGAGGAGATAAACAAGCCTCAACTTGTTCATTATCTTTTAAAATTATATCAAATATCGCCATTATTTTTGAAGAAAAAATTACACAAATACTTGGCCTGAAAAGAAAAAAGTAACACAGTTTGGGATGTAGTAATCCCAAAGTAAAATAAAAGTTGCCGTTCTTTAGTTACCGAAAGGTATTTATGTTGCAAAATCCACTTATGTAAATACTTTTGTTCTATTTAACTATACTTATTTGAATATATGATTGTAGTAAGGATTATAAAGAATATCATCATAAAATAATGTGCAAATGTATGTAATTACATGTTATATACATTGATTAAAATTATGGAGGTAAAATTAGTGAGAGAGTATATATTATCTGAAGCGCAACATGAGATTATTCAGTTAGAAGAATATTATGAAAATACTAGTATTAATAATATAGCAGCAATGGTTACTATTAAAGATAATGTTAGAATAGAAGAAATTGATAAATCACTAAACAATTTAATAAAAAAACATGAGAGTTATAGAATTAAAGTTAAAAAATTGAATTCTGAATATAAACAATATATTGATGAATATAAAAGAAAAGACTTTGAGTATATTGATTTTTATAATAATAAAAAGGGTTATGATGAATGGATTACTACACAGATAGAATCAAATATATTTGCCTTCAATAGCGAATTATTTAAGTTTGTAATTTTAACTCAACCTAGTGCAGATATTGGAATATTACTATTACAACATCATATTATTTCAGATGGGTGGAGTATGACCATAGCTGGGAATACGTTATGTGAATCATTAATTTACGGAAAAAAAGAAGAGAGTTTTGAATTTACGTATTTAGACCACGTGGAAGAAGAAATAAATTATAAAAATTCATCTAGATTCGAAAAAGACAAACAATTTTGGATTAAAAAAGTGGAAAATTTAGAAAATAATGAGTTGTTTGAAAATAATATAAATAATAGTGCTCGAGGGGGCAGGCTAAATTATAGTCTTTCAGATATATACACACATAAAATTATGGACTTTTGTAAAAGTAACCAATTAAGTATTAGCAATTTGTTTTCTGCTGCTATGTTGATTTTAAAGTATAAAAAAAATTCAGTAAATAAGAATTCGATTGGATTAATATTACACAATAGAAATACGCAATTTGAAAAGCAAGTGACAGGAGTCTATTCAAGAGTGCTACCCATAATAGTGGAAATGAATAAGAACTTATCTATTAATGAATTTTTAAAGTTAATGAAAAATGAAACGTTCAAGGTGTTGAAACATAGAAAATATCCCAATAGTTATATAGTGGAACATAGTAAAAATGCAAAAGGTTTATTAGACTTTGTAGTATCATTTCAAAACACTCAGCATAATCCAGATTTTATTAAAAAGGGGTACTCAGAAAAATGGTTAGACCCTGGCACAACAAATGTCCCATTAGGTCTAAATATAAGTAATAGAGATGGAGAAGACACCCTCGAAATAGATTATAATTATCAGCTAGATCTGGTGAGTGAAAAGACAGTCATGAATTTACACTCAAATATTATAAAAATTTTAAATGTAATTCTAGAGAATCCACAACAAAAAATTAGTGAAATTGAGACTATTACAGATGAAGAAAAAACGCTCATTTTACATGACTTTAATGATACACAAGTAAGTATGGATAACACGAAACCCTTTGTGGACGTTTTTGAAAGCCAAGTGAAAAAAACACCAAATAATAAAGCAGTTACTTACGAAGGTGAAAGCCTTACTTATCAAACATTAAACGCTAAAGCAAACCAAGTCGCGCATCAATTACGACGCAATGGCGTTAAACCGAATAGCTTAGTAGGTGTAATGACGAATCGTAATTTGGAAATGATAGTTGGGATATATGGTGTTTTAAAAGCTGGTGGCGCTTATGTGCCAATTGATCCAGAATACCCGAGTGAGCGTATCAATTATATTTTAAGTGACAGTAAGCCCAATACGCTATTAACAGATAGAGCTTTAGACACTTCTATTGAGTTTAATCAATCGGTTATAAATTTAAAGGAAGACAATAGTACATCAATACAACCCACAAAGAATTTATCGCATGTCACTAGTATATCTGACGTGATGTGTATTATTTATACTTCTGGCACTACAGGTAAACCCAAGGGTGTTAAGATAACACATAAAAATGTTATGAATAATCTCAATAGAAGGATTAAGAGATTTGGTATTAATAGTAAAGATAACATATTATTTAAAATGCCATTTACATTTGACCCGTCAATTTGGGAATTATTTGGATGGGCTTTAGTTGGTGCACAAGCCACATTGTTACCTTCGGGTAAAGAAGGTGACTCAGAAGTGATTACATCATTAATTCAGACATCAAAAGTGTCGATAGTTGTCTTTGTACCTTCTATGTTTAACCCGTTTATTCATTATATTCAGTTAACTAAACAAACGGACTTACTTTCTAGCTTAAGGTATGTCTTAGTTGGAGGCGAAGCAGTGAAGCCAGAGTTAGTTAATCAATTTAATAAATGGATTGGTAAAGTGAATAATACTCAATTAATCAATGTTTATGGTCCCACCGAAACTACTATTGATGTGACAAACTTTAGTTTTGAAAATAACGTTATTTATGAAACTATATCTATTGGTAAACCTATTGCGAATACACAAGCATATATTATGGACGAAGATAATAACCTCATGGGTATTGGTACTCAAGGAGAGCTATGTATCGGAGGAACAGGTGTGACTGAGGGTTATTTAAACCGCCCTCAATTAACAAAAGAAAGGTTTATTGATAACCCCTTTGGTAAAGGGAAATTATATCGTACCGGTGATTTAGCGAAATGGCAGGAAGATGGAAATATTATATGTTTAGGGCGTATCGATGATCAAGTGAAAATACGTGGTTATCGCGTTGAACTTGGTGAAATTGAAAGTGTTTTACGCAAAAATGAAAAGCACACAGATGTTGCTGTCATTGCCAAATCAATGGGAGATGGGGATATAGCGCTTTGTGCTTACTTAGTCTCAGAAGAACAACTAAACTTTGAAAATATTAAAAGAGATTTAAGCGAAAGGTTACCAAATTATATGGTCCCAACATATATAACTCAAATTGAAAAAATACCTGTCACAGATAATGGTAAATTAAATAAAAGGCAGCTACCTGAAATTAAGGTTGAAAGCAAAGTATATGTTGCACCTAAAGATGATACAGAAGTAATGCTTACCCAAATATTTGAGAACATATTGAGTATTGAAAGTGTTGGGGCAAATGATAATTTCTTTGAAATTGGTGGTCATTCACTTAATGCTTTGAGAATTATAAATGAAATAGAGAATAAAAGCGGTGTTCGTATACCAGTCACAGTAATTTTTGAAAACCCAACGGTTGTACAATTGGCTAAAATTATAAACAAAAGTAATGCATACAGGAATATACGAAACATACCAAAAGCTGAAGATAAACTATTTTATTCTATATCTCCGATACAACAGGATATATATACATTGAATAAAATTGCTGGTAAACAAACAACAACATATAATATGCCTGGAATATTTGAAATAAAAGGTAATTTAGATATTAAACGCATACAGTATGCTTTTCAAACTTTAGTTAATCGACATGAGGTATTAAGAACACGTTTTGAAACAATTGATGGAGAAACTGTTCAGATAATTGAAGATAATACACAAATTAGTGTAGACTATGAAGAAAAATCAACAATTGATTATGATAGACTTTTACAAGACTTTGTAAAACCATTCAATTTAAAAATGGCGCCGTTGTTAAGAGTTAAAATAGTGAAATATGATGAACAGCGTTATATATTATTATTTGATATCCATCATATCATTTCAGATGGAGTCACTATCTCTCATATAATTAATGAATTTTCAAAATTATACCGAGGTCATAACTTAGGAAACATGAAGTTACAGTATAAGGATTATAGCGAGTGGATTAAAAATTATGATTTAACCGAGCAACGCAAATTTTGGTTATCACAGTTTGAAGATAAATTACCTGTTTTAGATTTACCCTTAGACTATCCTAGACCCAAACAACAAACTTTTGAGGGCAAAACAATTACTGTAAACTTGGCTAATGAAACGAAAAAAGCAATGGAGAAACTTGCACAAACAACTGGTAGTACTGACTATACAATATTATTAACATCGCTAATGATATTGATGAGTAAGTATACTAATCAAGAAGATATAGTAATCGGTAGCCCTTGTTCAGGACGTACATTTAAGGATACGGAAGAAATAGTAGGTCCGCTTTTTAATAAGCTTGCTTTACGCGGTTATCCAAAAGAAAATAAATCATTTAATCAATTACTAACAGAAATTACTGATTTATCTTTAAAAGCTTTAGATAATCAAGATTATCCTATGGAACAATTGAAAGAAGAAATTATTAAAAAATATAAGTTAACTCGTAACACATTGCATGATGTAACATTTTCATTTCAAAATATAAATAATCAGTTATTGCACATAGATGGTTGGGAAATTGAACGTAAAGAAACTTTCGATACAAACGTTAAATTTGATTTACACATGACCATCGAAGGTGATGAAGTTTACAAAGTGTCTTTAAAATATGCAAGTGAGTTATTTTCTTCATCAACGATCCAACGGATGTTGGAAAAGTTTATAAATATATTAGATAGTGTTATAAAATACCCAGAACAAAAAATAAGTGAAATAGAGTAAAAGATTAACTAAAATAGAACACATTAGAATTGTGTTTTATATCAATTTTTAAAGTAAGTTAAAATTGATATAAAACGACAAAAGTCCGGGACATAAATTAATGTCTCGGACTTTTGTCGTTTTATGTTTCGAGTATTGTATAAAAATTATTACAAATATCGTAAATCAATAATTAAAATACATGTTTTTATTCAAAATATTAATATTACAACTTTAATTAATGTGTTATCATCTAAATATGATAGTTAGTAATAATTTATTAGAGAAAATATTAAAAAATATATAAGTTCGTTTTTTGGTATGTTTTGGTTGTTCAGAATGGAATATCATTTTATCAGCTGACTAAATTATTATTAAATATAATCTTGTGAATGTAATAATTCAATCATTTTATGATTTCTTTACTATCGATTAAGTATTATTCAAAACATTTTTAAACAATAACTCGAATGGAAGGATGACATGTAATGAGCAATAACGTTTTAGATATTAGTTCTTTAGAAATAGACCATGTACTTGCAGGAGAAACCGAAATATATATTGTTCCAATCGTTGCCCCGGTATTGAGAAAGGGAGATTCTAAAGGGAATGCTGTTGACTCTTTCAAACAAATTTTAGGTTCTTCTAAAATTGTGCAATCTTTTGATGTGACGATAGACCATAATGATGAAAATGAGCCATTCAAAATATTCGAAGATCGAGAATACTGTATCACAGATTTAACTTCCTTACATAATATAAAAGAGGTTAAACACCCTGACTGTAATTTTGGTTTAAGACTTTATATACCTCATGAAAATAAATCCAAACTAAAAGTTATAAACAATGACATTTTAAAAGAAATCAATATTGCTAATTTTGATGTTTCAGATTTAAGTAAAGGTTTAAAATTTGAAACATTACACCCACTGAAAGACGCGATTATAGAACAAATTCAAAATAAAAATGGAGCTAAGAAAAAATTGTTTAATGAGAATAAGAAAAAACAAGTTATATCTATTAATAAAAACGAAGATTCTTCAGATATACAATTTTTAAAAAGCAACCTATATAACACACTTGATTCACTTATAGATAAAGTGTATTTAGATGATGAAAATTTAGTGTTTAGAAGTATTGTTGATGACAAGGGTTATAATGAAGAAATATTACCTACTTATCGAAAGCTTGAACAATTAACTGAAGATGACTTTAACAAAGCCAAAAATGATAAATTAGCAGTTTTAGAAAAAAAGAGAGAAGATATTATAAACAGCATCTTTAATCAACTTGTTAATGATTTGTGGAGCAAAAGTATTGAAGCGGATAAAATGCGTAATTATAAATCAAATGATTCTCAATATCATAAAACATATACACAAATTGAAAGTAAATTACAAGAAGATTTAGGAGTTATTCCAAAAAAAGTTGAAGAACAAACTAAAAAATTAGAAAAAGATTTTGAAACAAGTAAAAATGAGCGTAGCGAAAAAGCACGCCGAGACATGGAAGAAAAAATTGAAAGAGAAGAAAGACCGATTTTAACAAATCGTATCCGTGAATATGAGAAGACATTATCAGACAAAGCAAAAAATGCTTATAATAATCAAATTAAAGTATTAGATGCCAATGTCAAAAACGATTATGATTTGCATATTACTAAAATTGTCGATGACATCGTTCAAAATCATCAAGAAACAATAGCTACTAAAAAGTCGGAACTTCAAGATGTTATGGAAAAAGATGTGGAGACATTAGTACAAAAAAGAAGTGAGGATGTTGACAAGCTTAGAGGTGAAATTAGTAAGTTAGAGCAAGATTTAATTCATAATGAAGCAACATTTAATGAACGTTTAGATTTAGCAGTGA
>ERZ1023255.25-NODE-25-length-68636-cov-16.676033_pt1 | contig 68636 bp, 64 predicted proteins | sample MGYA00380459_ERZ1023255 | MGnify/ENA primary metagenome ERZ1023255 (study PRJEB33173, sample SAMEA4830368) | metagenome | study: EMG produced TPA metagenomics assembly of the PRJEB25223 data set... | reverse complement strand
TATAAAAAGTAATAGATATTTGATGATAAACAATCAATTGTATTGGATATATATTTATAAAATCATCATCAACTGATAAGTAGAAAGTTATCATAAGTGAAGGATTTTTGAAGGTTTTAAAAATAAAATTTCTAATTGCAAAAATTTTGGAGTCATTGAGAACATGATTTTAAATATAAAGATTCTCGTATTGTAAAATCAATCTTTGTATTTAATAATTTAAAAAGGAAGGTTAATAAGATGAACTCTATAAATCTAATAAATCATTATAACAAATTTAAAAAGGATATTGAAGAAAGGTTTTCAATACCATTACATTATGTGATATTTGGTATTTTACTTATTGTATGGTATTTAAATATTCCAATTGATAGATTAATAAGTTTTTTAGATGAAGATTTAAAAATTAAAATCTTACAAACATTTTCTCTAATATATAATCATTTAATATTATGCTCATTAATAATTTTCTTTTTAATTATTATCATATCAATAGTTTTTGATAATCTTAATATGAATAGATTTGTCCCACCGGATGCAGAATATATTGATGGGACTAAAAGCTCAATTAATTACATATCTGCAATTAAAAGATTAACTAGCATTTTTTTATTAATATTAACTAAGTATTGGATTTATTACTTTCTTGCTCTAGTTCTTATTAATAATGGTACGTATGTATATTTAAGTGATGGATCGATTTTACTTAATAGGATTTTAATGATCTTTAATATTATAATGTTGATTTGGTATGCTTTAAGAGCAGTTTTTGTATTGAAAATCCCTGTTGATAGTGTCATAACTCGCATTAGTGAACATGAATTAGAAAGATATTATATTATATTAAATGAAAAAAATGGATATATAATTGTGAAACCAGAATATAGAAAAATGACTAACTATTACTTAATTAAAATAGATGATATGTTTAACAATAACAAACATTATAAAGTAATTAATAAGTCGAAAGAACTTGATGAAATTATATATAATTTTGATTATTTAACTAAAAATATATAGTTTTGATTTTATGTTAAAAATTATATTGAGAGAAAATCTGAATATTGATATTTAAAAACCGCATCACTACCCGATAAGCAGAAATGTATCATAAGTGATGCGGTTTTTTAGACATTTAATAATAAAATTTATCATTACCAATGGTTTATAACATGAAATTGTGCATTTATATGATTAGCTAAGAAAAAAGACTCGAGCTTAATCGAGTCTTTTTTACTTGAACTTATTATGGTAGGAGTTATTGTTATTGTGTTTTTTTAAATTAGTAATTAAAACATAGAAACCAATTATTAAGATCAATATTGGTAAAATAATTATTAAATAAATAGAAAGCGAACCGAAGATGTTAGTCATCATAGCCAATGCGAACAAAATTAATGCAATTAAATTTAATAAATTCAGTCCTAAGATTTTAGACATATTTTCACCTCCATAATTTAAAGAACTATTTAAAATAGTTCCTTTTAGTCATCACCATCATTATTTTGCTTATTAAGGATAAAATAAATTATTATAGGAATGAAAGCAGAAAAAATAGTCGAATAGCTACCATTTTTAATTGATAATGGTATACAGATTGCCAAGATTATTAAACATATAGTTAATACTATAATGACATAAAGTTTACTTTTGTCCATCCTGCAACTCTCCTTCAACTGATTATTATCAAAAACGTAACATACTATTAATTTTTTTCATAGAATAAATAGATTAACAATAATTATTATTAAAATTTTCATAATTTAATGTTAATCAAGACGGTTCAGAAATTGGTTCAAATGAATCGAATGCAAAAGTGGTATTATATGGAGATTTAAGATGTCCACACTGCAAGGATTTCCATAAAAATACATTTCCAAGAATTAAAAAAGATTATATAGATAAGGGTAAAATATCATTTGAGTATAGAGATTTAGGAATATTAGGATTTGGGTCTTTTAAACTTGGAAAGCTCTCGTATGTTATTGATAAACATGCACCGAATGAATACTGGAATTACATAGATGCAGCATTAAATGTAAATGCAAATCCAGATAAATTAATATCAGATTTGAATGTATCAAAAAATATAAGAGATAAAATTAAAAAAGATTATAAAGAAAAAATAATTATGCTTCAAAAAATGGAATATATAAATGTGGTTAATTAATAATTAAAACTAGTTTTTAAAAATAACAGTAGAAAAGAAGTGGGATATTGATTAATATAATTATATAGACTTAAAAAACTATTTAAAAAATTTATGAAAATGATTAAGTAGTATGATTAAAGCTACGTAACCGAATGAATTAATTATTAAAAATTTATAACATATGGGAGAATAAAAATGAATTTACAAAATCAATCAAAATATCCAAATGCATATCCAAATGTTACTCAAAATGAGAAAACAATGGCTATGTTAATGTGGATACTAACATTTTTCACTGGATTTGTTGGTCCTTTAATTGTTTGGCTGATTAAAAAAGATGAATCAGCATATTTAAACCAACAGGGTAAAAACTATCTGAATTATATGATTAGCTATAGTTTATATGGTATTGGAGCTTTAATTTTAACAACTGTTTTAATTGGCTATCTTTTATTATTCGTTTTATCCATTGTATGTATTGTTTATAGTATTTTAGCTATTATATCTGTGAACAAAGGCGAAGATTATGTCGTCCCTTTTACAATAGAAATTATAAAATAAATAATAACTGATTAATAATATAGATGATTAACTAAGTAATAATACCAATTATATTTTTGAAGATAGTGAGAAAATATGAAGTTTATAGTAATTGAAGGCGTTAAAATCAATGATTAAGACGGTTAGAGGAATTTTCATTTCTCTAACCGTCTTTTAACTATTTTTGCTTTGAGATAATTATTTCTTATTTGTTTATATAAAGAGCATTATCGGAGCAACATAAACATTTTCAGTAACTATTTATGATACATGAAACTTTTTAGATAGATAAAAAAATGTAAACATTGATATTTTAAGAATACATTTGATTTTTGTAAACTTTTTAATAAGAAAATAAAAATTCAAATAAATGGAAATGTTATAGAATTTTCTTGTTCAATACATTAAAATAATATATATCAAAATTAAATTATTGAGAGTAGGAAAAGTATGAATTGTAAAAATTGTGGGAAACATATCGATAAAAATGACAAATTTTGTACTTATTGTGGGCACGGTATAGAACAGAATACAACAATTAATGAAAATACAACAAAAAATGATAAAATTTGTCCAAACTGTAAAGCAAAGGTGGGAATTGAGGATAGATTTTGTATAAAATGTGGTCATAATTTAAAGAAAGAGGATGGTGAGATAAAAAGGGAATCCCAAAAAAGTGAGGAGAAAGAGACCTTTAATGAAAGCGCTGAAACAATTGAACAACAAACTGCCCAAAATATTAACCTTAAAAATGAAGCAAGAAATTTATTTAGTAGCACTACTAAATCTATAGGGAAATTTGCTGGTAGCGAAGAAAGTTTAGATTTGAATTTAAAAGATATGTTTTCAGAAGTGTTTAAGCCCCATTCCAAAGAAGAATCGGATGAAGTATTTATAGCTGGAACCAAGAATACTACACCACCTTTAGATGAAGTTTCAGAAGAATGGGCAAAGCCTTGGGTTTTCTCTAGAGTGTTTCTAGCATTTGCTATTACATTTGCAGCATTATGGGTTTTAGGAACGGTATTTGAAAATGCAAACGCAATACCTGGTTTGATATTTATTGGTGCACTAACAGTACCATTAACAGGCTTATTCTTTTTTTATGAGTCAAATGCGTTTAAAGATATTAGTTTATTTGAAGTATTAAAAATGTTTTTTATAGGCGGAGTATTTTCTTTAATTAGTACTATGATTTTATACAATTTCATTACTTTTAGTGAAGAATATTATTTAAGTGGAACGATGACAGTAATAGATGCGGCGCTAGTAGGGTTAGTTGAAGAAACGGGTAAAGCAGTTATAATCGTGTATTTTATAAATAAAAATAGAACAAATAGAATTTTAAACGGTTTACTTATTGGAGGGGCAATTGGTGCTGGATTTGCGGTTTTTGAATCTGCCGGTTATATATTAAATTATTCAGCTAATTTTGATATTTCATTAATTGACATGATATACACTAGAGCATGGACTGCAATTGGTGGTCACTTAGTTTGGTCAGCAATTATTGGAGCAGGAATTGTTATTGCAAAAGAAGAAAATAATTTTGGATTCAATAACATATTAGATAAGAGGTTACTATTTTTCTTTTTCTCTTCAGTAATTTTACATGGGATCTGGGACACATCAATTTCATTAGCAGGAAGTATTACTCTTAAGTATTTAGTATTGATATTTATAGTATGGATCTTTGTATTTATATTAATGAAAGCGGGATTAAAACAAGTAAATATTTTACAGGCAGAAGTAAGGGGTATAAAGGAGAGCGTCGATAAATGAAATATTGTCCTAATTGTGGTAATAAAATAGAAAACACACAAGTTTTTTGTAATAAATGTGGTAAAAAGCTAGTCAATAGTGATCATAAAAGTGAAAAAGATAAATATCAAAATTCACAATTACAACATAAAATAAGTAGCAATAGACAAATGGAGCGTAGTAATTTTAAATTATGGGCAATCATTGTTTCGATAATTGTTGTTATTTTATTAGTTGTAGCGTTAATGTTTGCGGGATATTATTTTTATAAAAACGTAGTTTTAGGAAACGGTTCTATTAATATATTTCAAAGTGATAGTGAAACGACCCAAGATAATCAACAAGCAACTATTAATGTTTTGTCCTCTGAATTTAGTGAAAATTTTATGAATGCTGATAATACTAGTGGTTATGAAGGATTTAATATAGGAATGTCCAAACAAGAGATAAAATCAAAATTTGGAGAACCTGATAATAGAATTTCTATGGATATAGGTAATATAGAAAAATACCATAATATTGGTATATATTATGGTATAGACGATACAGTATCAAGTGTATACATTTTACCAGAAGCAATTTCAGTATCTGATTTCAAGCAATTTCATGGAGAACCCACTGTAGAAACAGAGGAGAAGTTGGTATATGACGATAACTCTGATAATGGTTTTACTATTTTTGTGAATAAAGAGAATGGTGAAGTGCAATCAATTGAAAACACATACCAAGTTGATGAAGATTCTTTGAATAGTATGGATTTAAATAAAATTAACTAGCGCACGTATATTATTTATTTAAAATTAAAAGATATTTATTATGAAAACCGTATCATTAACTGATAACAGAAGCATATCATAAATAATGTGGTATTTTAATATTTCTACTTATTATTAGTAGTATTGAAATGTAATAAGTATGACTAAGAAAAAATGACAATTTCTATTATACTTCAATAGAAATTGTCATTTTTTGGATTATACAAATTTAAGATTCTAGTATTTATAACTTATTTAATAGATTGGAGAAAAATTGAATGATGGATTGTATAATTTCCACAATACCATCCCATATACGTTGAAGGAGATTTCTATTTTCTTCTGTATTCAAATCTTTGGCTTTATCCTTCGCTTTATTCAATAAACCATCTGAATTTTTTTCGATTTTTTTTAATACATCTTTGGCATTTTGCTTAAACGCTTTTGGATCGGAAGTTAAGGCATTAGAGTTTGCCACATTTACCATATTATTATTAATCATTTGAATTTGATTACCTGATAATATTTCTGATAAACCACGTTCATCAAGAACTTTATTGACAGTGTCCTCTACTTGTTGTTGTGTGATTTGTTTATCTTGATTTTGTTTAATATCTGCAAGTTGCTCTTTAATATCTGCTATAGAAGCATTTAAAGCTTCATCTGAATACCCATCTTTACCTTTATTTTCTTCTGAAATTGTACCTAAGTCATTCATTTCTTGATTTGAATTTTGAATATCTTCGGCATTTAGGTCGTTACCTTTTTCTTCATAAGCTTTATAAATACCTGCTAAAGCACCTTCACCAGTTACTTGATCGACAGAAGCTATATGTATTTCTGCATTTTTAATTCCTGCCGTAATTGCAGCATTTTGGTATTGTTCTGATGTCACTTTTGTAATGTTGTTTGGTGTATCAATTTTCACATCAACACCTTTACCCCATTTTTTATGTTCAATCGTTGCACTTGAATAAATATAACTTAAATTACTACTACTTGGGATATAATTACTCACATCATTGACGTTAACACTATAAGTTTCATAATTATTTTCAACACCTAGGTCGTCCTCAGTTTGTTGTAAATCTTGTCCTTCTAAGTCAGCACCTTTAATAAAAACAGGTTCATCCCAATTTTCTTTATTTTCAGCTGCTTTAACAACACCTGAAGCTGATAACAACAATGTAGCTACTGCTAAACTAGTTACTGTTTTTTTCATTTTCAATACCCATCCCTTTAATTAAAATATTTCCTATATAGTATTAATCATATCCAATAACATGTTTTTGGATTGTTTCAATCATCTCCGCATCAGCCCGTGCCATATCATATTTATAAATTTGGTTAAACCTTGGGTTATAAATGCCGATGTAACGTATATTCTTAAACATAGATTTTTGAGAAGCTTTTCCCATTAAATAATAAATCACTAACTGAAGTGTACTACTCTTTTGTGGTAGTTGTTTTGAAACTTTAAAATCCCACAAAGTATCTTCAGTTAGAAAGTCGCCATCTCCAGTATCAATAATGCTTGTATAACCACCCTCAAATGTGAAACCATCCATTTTAACTTCACCAATTTGATTAAAAAATGAAAGGCTTCTTTCTATAAGTGATTTTATATTATTAATTGTGTTTTGATCGGGAATTTTAGATTCTTTGGGCATTCTTCCTGCTCTATATACCATATCGTAATTTACTAAATGACATGCTTTAATAATAGAGAGGTCGTCATTATCTTTAATATCTGATAATAATGATTCTGCTTTTTTTAAATCTCCAGCTAATTCTGCGCCAGTTAACGATATGGCAAATGACTTTTCTTTGTTTTGATTGATAATCATACGAGTGAGATAATCTACGACCAAACCAATTGTTTGTGGTGCTATATTTTCATTTTTTGTATCTATAAATGTTTCTGGCTCTAGTTGTTTAATTTCAAATGATTTTCTATTTAGGTATCCACCACGAGGTTGTTTAACTTGTGAAATTCTTTGTGTAACACTGACCAATTAAAAGCTCCTTTTTGTATTAATATTTTTATAATTATGAACCGTTTGAAGTTTCTTTGTCATTTACTGAACTTTTTGATTCTACATCTTGAGATTGTTCATTTTCAAAGTTGTTATCATCAATATTTTCATCATTGTTTTGGTTGTTATTTTCTTGTGTTGCATCTGAATTTTGCTTATCCTCGCTAGATGGTTGTTCTATTTGTTGATTTGGATCCTCACGTTCCTCATTTTGTGAAGCTTCCTCGTTACTATTTTCTTGCTGTTCTTCATTATTTTGTTCTTGATTTGATTCATCATTATTTGTTTCTGTGTTGTCTTTGTTTTGTTCATTTGTTGTATTTTCATCATCTGATTGATTATTCTCTTTTTCAGTTTGAGACTGGTTGTTATTTGATGTTGCTTGATTTGACCCATTCTCATATCCTTGTTCTTCTTGCCAATAGTTACCTACTATTTTTGAAAGTTTTTTATATTTTTGTTCTGGTACATCAGAAGTAGCAGTTTCAAACTCAGGCATACCTTTTTTATATATGTAAGTATTATAGAAATCTAAAGTTATATTATAAGCTTTTTTATCTACCTTTCCATCATTTGTTTTTACAAGTCCATCTGCATGCGTACCAGCACTACCAGTACTTATAATTTCTCCCGTATTTCTATCTATAATTGCGTGGTGCTTAACGGATTCGTTTATCCCGCCAAAAGGGGTTTCAATAAAAATTTCATCATTATTACTTTTATCTTTATTGTAAATTAGATTATCTTTATTTTGTGTGAAATTGACTAAATCTTCGGAGTTAAAAGCGATAGATTTTGCTTCATCAATTGTTATAGGTTTACTATTTTGATTATTTTCTTCAGTAGTTGTTTTTGTAGCATTAGTCTCACCTTGAGATTGATTCTTTGAATTTTGATTGTTTTCTGCTATTTCTTCATTTGATTGCTTTTCAGTTTCATCTGAATTTTTATCACTTTTATGTGCTTTATTATTGTCTTTTTTATCATTATCGTCTGCATTTTGACCGCAGGCACTTAAAATAATAAAAGAAGACAAACCTAACATCCATAATTTTCTAAATTTCATTAAATACAGCTCCCCTATATAAAATTCACTTTCAATGTTACCAGAAAAGAAAGCGTTATAAAATACAATAAAATTAAAATATACTATACTAAATATGATTAATATAAAATTGCTGTGATAATGAATGATTAATTTGTTTGTATTTCAGTAACAACTTAAATGTTATAATTATTAATAAGGTAATCCTTGAAATACAAATAAAGCCACACAATATAATCATTGATTATAATAGAAAAAAGTAAGTCTAGGGGGATGTTATGGTATACCAAAGTGAGTTTGCGTTAGAAACTGAAATGATGGAACAGCTGAAATCAAATGGCTATGAAACTGTAGCCATTAGGAGTGAACAACAACTATTAGATAATTTTCGTTCTATATTAAATGAACGTCACACTGATAAATTAAATGGAGAACCTCTAACAGATAAAGAGTTTCAACGCTTGTTAACGATGATTAATGGTAAGGGGATTTTTGAAAGTGCGCGTATATTACGTGATAAGATGCCTTTGAAACGAGATGATGAATCGGAGGTGTATTTATCATTTTTAGATACGAGAAATTGGTGTCAAAATAAATTCCAAATCACTAACCAAGTATCCGTAGAAGATACATACAAAGCGAGATATGATGTCACAATTTTAATTAATGGCTTACCATTAGTTCAAATTGAGCTTAAACGTCGTGGTATTGATATCAATGAAGCATTTAATCAAGTGATGCGTTATCGAAAACAAAACTACACAGGTCTTTTTCGTTATATACAATTATTTATTATCAGTAACGGTATAGAAACGCGTTATATCTCTAATAATGATGGTGAAATTTTGAAAAGTCATATGTTTTATTGGAGCGATAAAGATAATAATCGTATCAATACATTGAATGACTTTACTGATACATTTTTAAGACCTTGTCATATCGCTAAAATGATTTCACGCTATATGATTTTAAATGAAACAGATCATATCCTTATGGCCATGCGTCCATATCAAGTTCACGCTGTTGAAGCCTTAATACATCAAGCAACCGAAACGAGTAATAACGGCTATATTTGGCACACAACCGGTAGTGGTAAAACATTAACTTCCTTTAAAGCGAGTCAAGTATTGTCAGAACAAGATGACATAAAAAAAGTCATCTTCCTTGTCGACCGTAAGGATTTAGACAGCCAGACTGAAGAGGAGTTTAATAAATTCTCTAAAGGTTCAGTGGATAAAACGAATAATACGGCACAGCTCGTTAAACAGTTAAAAGATAAAAGTTTGCCGCTTATTGTTACGACGATTCAAAAAATGTCTAAAGCCATTCAGAATAACGCGGAAGCATTAGATCAATATAAGACAGATAAAGTGGTCTTCATTATTGATGAATGTCATCGTAGTCAATTCGGTGATATGCATCGCATTGTCCGTCAACATTTTAATAATGCACAGTACTTTGGTTTCACCGGGACACCTCGTTTTGAAGAAAATCAAAGTCAAGACGGCCGAAGTACTGCTGACATTTTCGGTAGATGCTTACACTCATATCTCATTAAAGATGCCATTCATGACGGCAATGTATTAGGTTTTTCAGTAGATTATATCAATACATTTAAAGCTCAAAATATAAATACAGATTCAGAAGATATGGTTGAAGATATTAATAAAGATGAAGTGTGGATGGCAGATAAACGTGTTGAACTCATTGCTCGACATATCACAGAAAACCACGACAAATATACGAGAAATAGACAATATTCAGCAATATTAACTGTACAAAGTATTCCAGCACTTGTGAAATATTACAACACCTTCAAAAATATTAGTAAAGACTATGAACATCCATTAAAAATAGCAGGTGTATTTTCTTATGCAGCAAATGAGGAAAGTAAAGAAGGAGATGTGGATGAGGCACATTCTAGAGATAAACTAAAAGAAATTATGCAAGATTATAATCAGCACTTCGGAACCAATTTCTCAACGGACACTTTCCAGGAGTACTTTAATCATATTTCTAAAAATGTTAAAAAAGGTGTTAAAGACAATAAAATTGACGTGCTTATTGTAGTGAACATGTTCTTAACTGGGTTTGACAGTAAAGTATTAAACACATTATATGTAGATAAGAACTTAAAATACCACGATTTAATCCAAGCCTATTCACGTACAAACCGTGTAGAAAAGGAAACCAAACCATTTGGAAAAATCGTCAACTATCGTGACTTGAAACGAAATACGGATAATGCATTAAAACTTTTCTCTCAGACAGATGATACAGATCGCGTATTAATGAGAAACTTTGATGAGTATCAATCTGAATTTGTAGATGCTTTAGCTGAATTGAAGACTATTGCCCTAAAACCACAAGATATGGATAATGTCCAAGATGAAAATGAGAAAAAAGCATTTGTGGAAGCATTCCGTCTAGTTTCAAAACTTGTACTGAGATTGAAAGCATTCGATGAGTTCGACTTTACAAAAGAAAATATTGGTATGGATGAACAAGAATTCGAAGACTACAAGAGTAAATACTTCGCAATATATGATGAAGTGAAGCCAAAACGTGGTGAAGTTGAAAAAGTATCCATCTTAAATGACATTGATTTTGAGATAGAAATCTTACGTAATGATATGATAAATGTGTCCTATATCATGGATTTAGTTCGCCAAATTGATTTGAAAGACAAAGTAGAACAGCAACGCAATCGTGAACAAATTAGACGTATATTAGACAACGCGGATGATCCAACACTACGTTTAAAACGTGATTTAATTCGTGAATTTATTGATGAAGTGGTACCTAAGTTATCTGAAGAAGATAACATTGATGAAGCTTATCTATTGTTTGAAAATGCGAAACGCGAAGAAGAATTTAATGATTTTGCACATCAACAAGCCGTTGATGAACAAATACTCAAGACACTTACAGGTGAGTTTGAATATAGTGGTATTGTGAATCAAGACCACCTTAAAGACCTCGTTGGAGATAAAAAACTTAGAGAAAAACGTCAAACTAAAAAAGCAGTGACGTCATTTATAGAAGAAGTAACAGAAAAGTATAGTAGTTAGAAATGGTATCAAACCTTTGTGATAATAAATATTGCAGAGGTTTTGATATGTGTTAATCAAACACAATTTAATTATGCAAACAAAGCATAAAGCATTTTAATAAATGGAGGAAATGAGATGTCAATTACTGAAAAACAACGCCAACAACAGGCTGAATTACATAAACGTTTATGGTCTATTGCCAATGATTTGAGAGGTAATATGGATGCAAGTGAGTTCCGTAACTATATTTTAGGACTCATCTTCTATCGCTTTTTATCAGAAAAAGCTGAAACAGAAGTTGCTGAAGCATTATCAGGTGAAGATTTAACATATGAACAAGCTTGGGAAGATGAAGAATACCGCGAAGACTTAAAAGCCGAACTCATCGAGAATGTGGGTTACTATATTGAGCCCGAAGATTTATTCAGCAGTATGGTTAAAGAAATCGAAAATCAACGTTTTGATATTGAACATTTAGCACAAGCCATTCGAAAAGTAGAAACCTCTACACTGGGACAAGATAGTGAAGAAGACTTTATTGGTTTGTTCAGTGATATGGATCTAAGTTCAACACGTCTAGGGAATACGGTCAAAGAGCGTACAGCTCTTATAGGTAAAGTCATGGTTAATTTAGCAGATTTACCTTTTGTACATAGTGATTTAGAAATTGATATGTTAGGTGATGCTTATGAGTTCTTAATTGGTCGCTTTGCAGCAAACGCTGGTAAAAAAGCAGGTGAATTCTATACACCCCAACAAGTATCTAAAATATTAGCTCAAATTGTCACATTAGGTAAAGATAAATTAAGAAATGTCTATGACCCAACATGTGGTTCAGGTTCATTATTATTACGTGTAGGTAAAGAAACAACCGTCTATCGTTATAATGGACAAGAACGTAACAATACAACATATAACTTGGCTCGCATGAATATGTTGTTACACGATGTGCGTTATGAAAACTTTGATATTCAAAATGATGACACGCTAGAAAACCCTGCATTCTTGGATGAAAAATTCGATGCTGTAGTAGCTAATCCACCTTACAGTGCTAAATGGTCTGCGGATAGTAAATTTAACGATGATGAACGTTTTAGTAATTACGGCAAACTAGCACCTAAATCTAAAGCAGACTTCGCATTTATTCAACATATGGTGCACTATTTAGATGATGAAGGAACGATGGCGGTAGTCTTACCGCACGGTGTACTTTTCCGTGGCGCAGCTGAAGGAACGATACGTAAATATTTGATTGAAAAGAAAAATTATTTAGATGCGGTGATTGGTTTACCAGCGAATATTTTTTATGGTACAAGCATCCCAACCTGTGTCCTAGTATTTAAAAAATGTCGTGAAGAAGATCAAGACGTGCTATTTATTGATGCTTCGAACGAATTTGAAAAAGGTAAAAATCAAAACCATCTCACAGATGAACAAGTTTCAAAAATCATCGATACGTATCAGAACAGAAAAACAGTAGATAAATATAGTTATGCAGCAAGTCTCAAAGAAATTGAAGACAATGACTATAATTTAAATATTCCACGATATGTCGACACATTTGAAGAAGAAGAAACTATCGATTTAGAGAAAGTTCAAAAAGAGATAAATCAGATTGACGACGAAATAGTACAAGTAGAACAAGAAATCAATGGATATTTAAGAGAATTAGGAGTGTATAAACATGACTAATGATATGAAGAATATGCCAGAGTTGAGATTTCCAGAGTTTGAAGGTGAGTGGGAAGAGAAATCATTAAATGATATAGTTGACGTTCGTTCTGGAAAAGATTATAAACACTTGAACAAAGGGCAATATCCTGTTTATGGAACAGGCGGTTATATGATTAGTGTCGATGAATATTTATATGATGGTGATGCTATAGGTATTGGTAGAAAAGGAACAATTAATAAACCTTATCTTTTAAAAGGTCCTTTTTGGACTGTAGATACACTGTTTTACTGTGTGCCTAAAAAAAATAATACATACTTTATTTTGAGTTTATTCAAAAATATAAACTGGAAAATATATGATGAATCTACAGGTGTACCAAGTCTAAGTAAAGTGACTATTAACAAAATTCAAAGAAAAGTTCCTGCAAATGAAGAGCAACAAAAAATAGGCGATTTCTTCAGCAAACTCGACCGACAAATCGAATTAGAAGAACAAAAATTAGAGAAGTTAGAAGAACAGAAAAAGGGTTATATGCAAAAGGTTTTCACACAAGAATTACGATTTACAGATGATAATGGTAATGAATATCCGAATTGGGAAAAAGAAGAAATACAAGATTTAATGGAAGTTACCTCTGTAAAAAGAATTCATCAATCAGATTGGCAATCTAATGGAGTGCCATTTTTAAGAGCAAGAGACATTGTGGCTTATAATAAAGGAGAAGAAATTAAAGAACCTTTATTCATATCCTATGATAAATATAATGAACATAGTTCAATATCAGGAAAGGTTGAAAAAGGAGATTTATTAGTAACAGGTGTGGGCACAATTGGCGTACCATTTTTAATAAAAGATAATACCCCTCTATACTTTAAAGATGGCAATATTATTTGGCTAAAAAATAGGGGGAATTTGGATGGAAATTTTCTTTTTTATTCTTTTTTAAATGCTAATATTCAAAACTATATAAAAAGAGTAGCAGGTGTGGGTACTGTTGGTACATACACAATAGCTAATGCGAAAAAAACACCAATATTTGAACCAACAAAATTAGAACAAGAAAAAATTGGAAATTTCTTTATAAACTTAGATTCGATAATTGAAAAACAGTCTTCAAAGGTCGAATTATTAAAACATCGTAAGCAAGGTTTATTACAGAAAATGTTTGTTTGATTCTGATAATACCCTATTATGTAAACAAAAATTTAAATATTCAAATGAACTCTTATTATTTTTTGGATGAACTGTACAGTTAAATTAGTATATAGAATGATAAGGAATTTTTAGATAAGGTGGTTTTTCTTTTGGGAGATGTAAAACTTTTTAATATTGAAGTGAACAATACTTACGAACTTGTAGGGGAGTCTGTTGCGATTGAAAAATCATTACAGAATATTATTGAATGTAATACAGAGCAACTATTAGGTATTAACTTTTTAGCAAGTGAATATTCTACAGGGAAAAATCACTCAGGTAGAATTGATACTTTGGGTATTGATGAAAATTATTCTCCTGTAATTATTGAGTATAAGCGTACGACAAACGAGAATGTTATTAATCAAGGCTTGTTTTATTTGGACTGGCTAATGGACCATAAAGCAGAGTTTGAGTTGCTTGTAATGAATCAATTGGGTAAAGATGTTTCTGATAAAATTGAGTGGGCATCGCCGAGATTGTTATGTATTGCTGGTGGATTTACAAAATATGATGAGCATGCTGTGAAACAAATTAATCGTAATATAGAGTTATATCGATATAAGTATTTTGAAAATAAATTTTTACTATTGGATTTAGTAAATGCAACATTTACAACGAGTCATAAAGAAAAAAATGTCAAAAGTGCTTCTCAAATAATAGATACAGAAAACAGTTCTTATACTTCAAAAAATCTTGAATCGGCTAATGAAAAATTAACAGATTTATACTATGAATTATATGAATATATGATGAGCAAAGGTGATGATGTTCAATTTAAAGAATTGAAACATTATTTCGCGTTCAAAAGAATCAAAAATTTTGCTTGTCTTGAAGTACATCCAAGTCAACAAAGAATTATTGTATTTGTAAAAGTAAACATAGAACAGACGGTTATTGAAAAAGGATTTATGCGTGATATGACAAATATCAATCATTGGGGGACTGGGAACTTATCTCTTTTAATAAGAAATAAAGAAGACGTTGAAAAAGCAAAAGTGTATATTGATGAAAGCTACGAAAATAATTAAACTATAATATTTTTTTATGGCTCTATACTAACACAGGACTGACATAAAAGTCAGTCCTGTTTTTAATTACCCTTTCTCCGTTTGTGTTGGGATTCTTCTATAATGCAGTTAACTATTTTTAAATAAAAAGAAACAGCTTTCGGATTACTGTCAGGCACTTCAGGCATTGTGTTTGCTTCTTCTCCCATGATTGGAGGTATTTTAAGTGATACATTGGCTTGTGCAAAACGTGTTTTTTATTAACATACCTTTTACTATTATCTTTTGGAATTATTAATGGTGTATACATATTAAGCGTAATGATTATTACAGTGATCAGTGGCGTAACTATAATTTCTAAAAAGTCAAAGGTGTTAACTCAAAATAATTATAATTTATTCAGGTTTCTTCATTATGAAATTTGAATAAATCTGTTTATTGTTGCAAGTAAATGAATATTCAACTCCATAATATTTAAAATTTTGTAATAACAAGTATAATCAAAGTTATTAAATGACTAATAAGAAAATAAATATAATTTTAATTGAAGAGCGATATTATTATTTTTGAGCTATATATTATGTTTTTCTACCAGATTTAATTTCGACTAATATATAATTGAATTTTAAAGAGTCTAAGAGAAAATATAGAGGGAAGCCATGTATTAAATCTTTAAAATGTGGAGGATAAAATGAAAGAGGATAAAGTAGTGATTGCATCAGTTACCAAAGAAAACCAACTTGAAAAGGTACTGAAATACAAAGATAACTTGAAAGCAGTATTTATTTTAACTGGTAATTTTATAAATATTAAAGAGTATGTGAAGCTATATCAGTCAAATGGAATTGATGTTTATATTCATGTGGAGAAGATTAAAGGATTAAAATTAGATGATTTTGGTTTTAAATATATAAAACAAAGCATTCAACCTGAAGGTATCATAACGACAAAAATGAGTCATGTAAAATTAGCGAAAAAGAATGATATTTTCGTAATTCAACGTTTCTTTTTAGCAGATCACGATATGAAAGAAAATATTATAAACACTGCTAAAGTAAGTCAGCCCGACATGTTAGAAATGATGCCAACGATTACTTCATTTTTAATTGAATCTATTCAATCAGAAGTAAAAATCCCCATTATTATGGGTGGATTAGTAGATAGTGAAACTTATTTAACTCAAGCACTTGAAGATGGCGCTTTAGGTGTATCGACTGCGAATAAAGAAATGTGGAAAAGAGAATTTACTGATTTTTTACATGAGCATCAATAAATATTAATATACATTTGTTACATTGAACATAACAAGTGAAGTGATAGGCAATTGGAGAGCCAAATAAGCGTGTATCGACACGTTTATTTGGCTATTTTTTTGGAGGGATTAAGGCGAATGAAGCAATTTAGTTTTCTCTTGTGTATAACATTAATATTTTTAGCAGGTTGTAGCGCTGAAGGGAGCAAGAAAGAGACAAAGGATGGCAAAGTGAAAATTGAGTATTGGCATGTCAACGCTGAAACTCAAGGTGGAAAAACGGTAAAAGAACTTGTAAACGATTTTAATAAACAAAGTGACGACGTCTATGTGCAAGCTAAATATAATCCAGATATGTATAAAGGATTGATACAGAATATGATGTCTGAAGCAGCAGGGGGTAGAACCCCAGATGTTGTACAAATAGGCTGGTCCTTTAAAAATTATTATAAAGACAACTTTGAATATACATCACCCGAAGAGATTATCAATCAATCATTTCCAGAAGATAAAAAGTTTATAAAAGAAAAGTTTGATGACAAGGTTTTAAAAATTGCCCAGGATGAAAACGGAGAACAACTAGGACTGCCATATTCCGTTAGTAGTCCAGTTATGTTTATAAATAAAGATATTTTACGTAAAGCGCATCTTGATGCAAATGGACCGAAGACTTGGGAAGAAGTTCAAAACTATGCAAAAAAAATTAAAGAAACCACAAATCAATATGGCATCTTTATACAAGAGCCTGCAGATAGTTGGGCGCAACAAGCAATCGTTGAAAGTAATGGGGGCAATATCGTAAAAGATGGCAAAGCATCATTTGCAAACCAGGAAGGTATAGAAGCGTATCAAATGATGCAAGATATGGTGAACAATAAGTCCGCATTACATACTAATGACGAACAAGGTCAACAGAGCTTTATCAATGGTGAAGTCGGTATGCTATTTACTACAAATGCGAAACAAAAACACATTAAAGATAATGCAACATTTGATGTTGAAGCGATTGAAATACCAAGTTGGAAAGGTAAAGAGAAAGCAGTCCCCGCAGGTGGTGCAATGCTAGGTATCACGTCAGATACTAAGGAAGAACAAGAAGCATCGTGGAAGTTTATGAAATATCTCTACAAAGTTGAAAATGTGGCGAAATGGACGAAAGGGACGGGATACGTGCCGCCACGTAATGATGTTGTAGATAACCCGAAAGGTTTAAAAGCTTATGTTGAAGAAAATAAGATGATGCGACCAGCAATCAACCAAATGAGTGATGTTGTGCCTTGGGCGGCATTTCCTGGTAATAGTGGTTTAGAAGCTGAGCAACAACTTATTGATATGCGAGATAAAATACTCGGGGAAGATGCAGATGTAAAGGAAACCATGGAAGCAACACAAAATAGAATTAATCAGGAATTAGATTAACCAATTAAGGAGGTACAAGTAATGAATAAAAAATGGTTGCCTTATGCATTATTACTACCATCTGTAATCATTATTTTAATTTTTAATATTATACCTTTGATTTATACCGTATATTTAAGCTTTTTTGATTGGAACATGGTTAAAACAAACAAAGAATTTGTAGGTTTAGATAATTATATTGAGCTTTTTACAAACACTAAGTTTTATATGATTATCGGTCAGACATTTGCCTATATTGCCTTACTAGTTGTATTTAATACAGTGATGACTTATATTTTTGCTTTTATTGTAGATTACTTTATTGGCAAAGGAAAACGTATTTATCAAACTGTATTGTTTATACCCTCTGTAATTTCACTTGTTGTAGGTGCGATGGTGTTTCTGTGGATACTTAACCCAGTGTCGGGACCTGTTGCACAAGTGCTAGGGATATTTGGCGTATCGATACCAAATTGGACGACAACGAATGGTTGGGTCATCTTTGTCATTAGTTTGATTGTAGCGTGGAAAGTCTTTGGGTATAATTTCTTGGTTTTATATTCCAGTATTATTGGCATACCAAGAGAGATGATTGAAGCAGCAAAAATAGATAACGTGAAGCCTTCACGTATTTTTATAGATATTATTCTACCTATGAGCTCGGCGACCGGTTTTTACATTTTAATTATGACTATAGTACAAGGTTTGCAGTACGTTTTTACGCCTATCAGTGTAATTACAAAAGGCGGCCCCAATTATCAAAGTAGTAATTTAATTTATCACGCTTATCACGAAGGGTTCACCTTATATAAAACAGGTGTTTCTGCTGCTGTCTCGACAATTACATTGATTATTTTCTTTTCACTATTACTGATTCAGTTTTTAGTGGTTGAGAGGAGAGTAAAGTATGAAAACTAAATCTTCTATCGCACATATCGTACTCATCACATGTATATTATTAGCGATTTATCCAATTATTTTTGCAGTAAGTAATTCGTTCAAAAAACTAAGCCACGCGTATGATTCTATGATTAATTTAATACCATTACCATTTACAATGGAGAATTTCGACAAATTAATTAACGATATTCCATTGTTGCAAATTACAACAAACACGTTCGTAATTGCCAGTGTGATCACGATAGTGAAAGTAATCATTTCATTTTTAGCAGCGTTCGCTATTGTTTTCTATCAATTCAAATTTAAAAAAGTGACTTATATGGTACTCGTAGCAACGATATTTGTTCCATTTACTGTCACGATGGTCCCGAATTATATTATTATGGCGCGTTTAGGTTTTGTAGATTCGTGGTGGGGGGTTATTTTACCCCAGCTTGCAGATGCGATTGGCATATTTATGTTAACGCAATCTATGCGTAATATACCAAAAGTATTGTTAGACTCCTTGCAAGTGGATAATATTTCAGTTTGGCATACGATGAAAGACGTGATTGTGCCAATTACTAAGCCTGCGCTGACATCAACAAGTATTTGGTTTTTTATCTTGTCATGGAATGAATATATATGGCCAAACTTAATGTTGAAAAGTGAAGAAAATTATACATTACCTTTAGCATTACAATTGTTTGTAAGTTCAGAAGGTGGCACTAATTTTACAGTGGCGATGGCCTTGAGTGTCTTAACGATGGCCATTCCACTCATCGTATACTTATTGTTCCAACGTATGATTATAGACACATTCACTGCAAGTGGGATTAAATAGGAGGTTTACAATGGGTACTTTAGAATTGAAAAATTTATGCAAATCATTTGGTGACACTAAAGTGATTGAGAATTTAACTTTGAAAATAAATGATGGGGAACGCGTAGTGTTTTTAGGCCCCTCTGGTTGCGGGAAGTCTACAATACTTAGAATGATCTCTGGCATAGAAAGTGTTTCAGACGGCCAAATACTATTTGATGATAAGGATGTAACAAATTATGCTCCGGGAGAAAGAGATATTGCAATGGTTTTTCAAAACTACGCGTTATATCCCCATATGAGCGTAGAGAAGAATATTACCTATGCATTAAAACGTAATAAAATACCCAAAGAAGATATTGAGCAACGTCTTCATCAAGCACTCTCTATATTAGATTTAAATCACTTAAAAGAACGTAAACCAAGCGAACTTTCAGGTGGTCAACGTCAAAGAGTTGCTTTAGGCAGAGCAGTCGTTAAGAATGCTTCTTATTTCTTATTAGACGAACCTCTGTCTAACCTAGATGCTTTATTGCGTGTATCTGCTAGGAGAGAGTTATTACATTTACATGATATGTATCAGCATACTTTTATTTTTGTGACACATGATCAATTAGAGGCAATGGCATTAGCTGATCGTATTGCATTATTTGATAAGGGTGAAATACAAATGTTCGATACACCGGAAAATGTTTATAATCATCCGAGTAATGTGTTTACAGCACGTTTTATCGGTACGCCACCGATGAATATCCTCGATGCAAAGTATGAGAAAAACCAACTCATATTTGATTCTAAACTATATATAGATGCGAAGACTTTAAATCAGCAAAATTTAGAGCTCTATGAAGGTCTTTCGCTATTAGTAGGTATTCGTCCTGAAGCAATTTATATAACGGAAGAACCAACAGGAATAAGATTTGAAATTGAAGATATTGAAAATTTAGGAGAAAGTTACAGTCTTATTGGAAAAATAAATCAACAAATGCTGACTGTAAAAAGTTATAAAAGACCAGAACAAAGTATAGTAAATATTAAGTTTGATATGAGTAAAGTAACATTGTTTGATCCAAATACAGAAATGAATATAGAGGAGAGGTAATTATGGCACTCATTTTAAGTACCAATGCATATATAAGAAGTGGATTAACGCCTATTTATGGTCTTTTAGAGGACAACCCAGATATAGGAATAGAACTTTTTGCGAATAACCAAGATAAAGCTTATATGAAAGAATTACTTGCTTTAGGTAAAGATACAAATCGATACTTAACCTATCATGAACAAATATTTGATGTAGAACACTCACGATCAAGGGAAGAAGATTTATATAGCTTAGAACAAATTCGATTAGCCATTGAACATTGTGTAGACTTAGGAATAAAAGATATCGTCTATCATGTAAATAACATCGCGATTGACGATAAGCAACAAATGATTGCTCAAACAAAATTTAATTTAGACCATATTACACAAGAAGCTAAAAAAAAAGGTGTCAATATTTTAGTGGAAAATGTGGGAGTAGATACCAAGCAAAACAAATTATTAACAGAATCAGAATTTATCAATTTTTGTAAAGAACGCGCGAACAACGTATTGATTGATATTGGACACGCAAATGCAAATGGGTGGAATTTAGATTATGTGATACAGCAACTTCAAGACAAAATTAAATTCTATCATTTACACAATAACGACGGTAAGCATGACGATCATAATTTATTACACGATGGCACATTAAATATGGAACACTTCTTTGAGACATACCATAAGTATACACCCAATGCCCATCTAACATTGGAATACAATTATGATATCGGAGGACAACCACAGCAAATTCAACATGATATAGACTATGTATTAAGAAAAATGAAAACAGAATAACAAGGATAAAGTTGAAAACTGTCCATCATAGTGAGAAGTCGGATTGTAGTAATTTAATCTACACTCCGACTTATATTATTATTGCGATACTATATTAATCATTTTAAATGGCTGAAGACATCATTTGTTTAAAAATAGCTAATAATAATTACTAACTTAAGATTTTTTGTAATGATATAAATAGAAATTAATCTTTTTAACATAAACAATACATACCTAATCAATTTGATGATTTTAAATAAAAATATATTCTGTTTTAAAATGTGTTTTTAATTCAATTACAAACAAAGGTTAAAAGTTGAGGAAAATGAAATAATATTAAATAAATGTGTTTTGTCTATGTCCTACAATAAAGTATGTGAATATTAGTTTTGTTGCAAAGTGATAAAAGACATATCCCTGAATGATAAATTATCGGAGGGCGCATATGTATATCATATTTTTATATTCCAAATAGAGCATTATAACTTAATATATAACTAATAGCCGACAGTATAGTAATAACAGCTTTATTAAATTCTATAATCTAAAATGTTTCATGAGAAACGTTTTTTAAGCAATACTATTAACAAGCAGAAGCATATCATAAGTGATGCGGTTTTTAAGTTTACATTGTGCAAGTGATGATGTTAATTAATTGAAAATAATATTTAAAGTAAACAGAATGTGGAATGAAATTACGATAATTTATAGTATAACACTAGACAATCCTATTTAAGTTTATTCAGGTCACTCGTTTTATAATTTTTGTGTAGTATTAAGAGAACAAAATATAAATCAATTAAAATATCATCATATTAAAGATGGATTATATCTCGTGCTAAGGATAGAACATAAATCAATAGCAGTGAGAAGCTTATATTTGGGATTGAAAGAGTTGGTTAATGAAATCGGCCACTAATATGGTGACACAAATGAAATTATAGAAAGATATATATAGTGAATGTAGCAGAACAACATGAGTGTGGTATATGTATGCCGGCTAAATGTAAAGCATATAGACATAAAGTAAAAAGATTGCGAGCACGGTGTTTATACAGGTTGAAGTAACAGAAAAATGAATTGAGAAGTTTGAAATAGAAGTTTTAATAAATACAATTTTATTATAAACAGAGTAAATGAGTTTATCACAATGCAATTTTTTGAACTCGCCTTAAAAATGCATCAAACTCCCAAAACAGTATATTTATAACCATCTTTACATTTATATTTATTGTAGTAACTAACTATTTTCTTTTTGAAAATCATAATTTAATGGCGGTAATTTTCACTAAAATGTATAAGGCCTAATTCATCGTATAAACGACAAATTAGACTTATATAATCTTAGACGAACGCGCCCTTTTGTTGAATAGGAACTTGTTTTAATTTATCAATGAATTTATGAGAACATGACATTCTCGCTGTTTGGTCCGAGTGTTTGACCAGTATAAGCATTTCCATCTGGGTCAGCAGCTAAAAATACTGCAGATGCAGCAACTTCTTCTACTTTTGCGAAGTGTGGAAGGGCTAAATCTGCCTTTTTATTATTTTTGAAGTTTCCCGATACTGAATCAAACAGCTCTGCTTCAGTTGGACTAGGGGCAACACAGTTAGCCGTAATACCATATTGTCCGAGTTCAAGCGCTATAGACTTTGCAAACCCAATAACAACTGCTTTGGCTGCGGCATAATGACTCATATTAAGCGTACCTATCTGTGCGGTTTGGTATGTGATATTAATAATTCTTCCTGATTTTCGGGAAATCATATGTGGCGCAACACTTCTTGTTGTTAAGAAGGCGCTGCTCAAATCAATATTTATCATCTTATTCCACATTTCCGAAGTCATATCTTGGACTGGGCTTTCGCATACCATTCCAGCATTGTTAACTAGAATAACGATTTTGCCAAATGTAGCTATAGTTTTATCAATAAGTTCTTTTTCTGTATTTTCATCTGTGGTATCGCCTTTTGTAACAATAACTTTTGTATTATTAATATTTTTAAGTTCATTGATGAGTGAATCAATTTCTTCTGAATCCATTCTATAAATATTAAGAGATAGCTTAGCACCTTCTTTAGCATAAGATTTTGTAATTCCTAATCCAATTCTTTTTAGTTTTACTCTAATTTCCTTGTTATATATTTTGGGTTATTGTAAATAACAGCATATCACTTGACTGTGTAATATCAGTTAAAAACAAAAGCGTTTATACCTATACGGGGTATGTGTTATATTATAACCATAATTACTATAATATTTTCGTAAATAGGGGGACTTAATTTGAGAAATAATGGAGAAGAACATAATCTTAATCATGAAAATCACATGAATCATTCTAATCAAATGCATCATGAAGCACATGAACATCATGATCACCATGAAGCGTATAGTCATCATAATGGGCACGAACATCACCATCATGGCAATTTTAAAGTTAAATTTTTTGTCTCACTCATTTTTGCAATACCTATAATTATTTTATCACCAATGATGGGGGTTAAATTACCCTTTCAATTCACATTTCCGGGCTCTGAATGGGTCGTCTTAATACTTGGTACAATTTTATTCTTTTATGGTGGTAAACCATTCTTATCTGGTGGAAAAGATGAAATTGTTGCGAAAAAACCGGGTATGATGACCTTAGTTGCTTTAGGTATTTCGGTAGCTTACATTTATAGCTTGTATGCTTTTTACATGAATAACATTAGTAGTACGCCAGGCCATACAATGGACTTTTTCTGGGAATTAGCTACATTAATTTTAATCATGTTATTAGGTCATTGGATAGAAATGAATGCTGTAGGAAATGCTGGGGATGCTTTGAAGAAAATGGCAGAACTCTTACCTAATAGTGCCATTAAAGTCATGGACAATAACGAACGTGAAGAAGTTAAAATATCAGATATCATGATCGATGATATCGTAGAAGTGAAAGCTGGAGAAAGCATTCCAACAGATGGTATGATTGTTCACGGTCAAACATCAATAGATGAATCATTAGTCACAGGGGAATCTAAAAAAATACAAAAAAATCAAAATGACAGCGTCATCGGCGGTTCTATTAATGGGTCCGGAACGATACAAATGAAGGTTACAGCTGTAGGAGAAGACGGCTATCTTTCTCAAGTTATGGGGCTAGTTCATCAAGCGCAAAATGATAAATCTAGAGCTGAATTGTTATCAGATAAAGTAGCGGGTTATTTATTCTACTTTGCCATAAGTGTCGGCGTAATTTCTTTTATCGTATGGATGCTTATTCAAAATGATGTTGACTTTGCACTAGAACGACTCGTAACTGTATTAGTCATTGCTTGTCCACATGCTTTAGGCTTGGCGATACCTTTAGTTACTGCACGTTCTACTTCAATCGGTGCACATAATGGTTTAATTATTAAAAATAGAGAGTCTGTAGAAACAGCTCAATATATTGATTATGTAATGATGGATAAAACAGGCACTTTAACTGAAGGTAATTTTTCAGTTAATTATTATGAAAGCTTTAAAGATGACTTAAGCAATGATACAATATTAAGTCTTTTTGCGTCATTAGAAAGCCAATCTAATCATCCATTAGCCACAGGTATTGTGGATTTTGCGAAAAGTAAAAATATTTCATATGCTAGCCCGCAAGAAGTTAATAACATTTCAGGTATAGGATTAGAAGGTAGCATTGATAGTAAAAAATATAAAATAACCAATATCTCTTATCTAGATAAATATAAATTTGAATATGATAACGACTTGTTTGTTGAATTAGCTCAACAAGGTAATTCAATCAGTTATTTAATTGACGAGCAACAAGTCATTGGCATTATCGCTCAAGGAGACCAAATTAAAGAAAGTTCAAAACAAATGGTAGCTGATTTATTATCAAGAAATATTACACCAGTTATGCTTACTGGTGACAATAATGAAGTAGCGAATGCTGTTGCAAAAGAATTAGGTATTAGTGATGTACATGCACAACTAATGCCAGAAGATAAAGAAAGTATCATACAAGATTATCAAAGTAACGGTAAAAAAGTAATGATGGTTGGTGACGGTATCAACGACGCGCCGAGTCTTATAAGAGCCGACATTGGTATAGCAATTGGTGCAGGCACAGATGTTGCAGTCGATTCAGGTGATATAATTCTTGTTAAAAGTAATCCATCAGATATTATCCATTTCTTGACCCTTTCAAATAATACCATGAGAAAAATGGTTCAAAACTTATGGTGGGGAGCAGGATACAATATTGTTGCTGTACCTTTAGCTGCTGGTGTTTTGGCATTTATCGGCTTGATTTTATCACCTGCAGTAGGTGCCATTTTAATGTCACTAAGTACGATTATCGTTGCAATTAATGCCTTTACACTGAAATTAAAATAAAAGATAGGAGCGTTACTATGATTAAAAAATTAATTTTTATTATATTAGGCTCAATGTTAGCGTTATCTGCATGTTCAAATAGTGATGGAAAAAATGAAGACACTAAAGACCAAAAGAGTGAGAGCCATATGAAACATAATGATGAAAGTAAGGCTCCTGAAGATATGACATCAACTGACCAAGGTAAGTTTAAACCAGGTGATAAAGTGACTATTACAGCTGGGCATATGCCTGGAATGAAGGATGCAGAAGCCACAGTAAAAGACGCTTATAAAACATATGCCTATGTTGTAACTTATAAACCTACAAATGAAGATAAAAAAGTAAACAATCATAAATGGGTTGTAAATGAAGAAATTAAAGATGCCCCAAAAAATGGGTTTAACAAGGGTGATACTGTTAAATTAGAAGCAGATCATATGCCTGGCATGAAAGGTGCGACAGCGGATATAGATGATGTGAAAGAGACCCCTGTTTATATGGTTGATTACAAATCTAAAGATAATGGAAAAACTGTCAAAAATCATAAATGGCTGACCGAAAATGAATTGAAAGCACGTTAATAGTTTAATTCTTGAAGGTGAAATGGTTAGAGATAAAATATTAGTAGGGATTACTGTTATTTTAAAACTAACCCAATATTCTTTATATAAGAATTATATATTCTCCTTAATCAATAGTTTAAATAACTTACTATTGTAAAGGAGAATATTTTTTATGAATATTTAAATTATAGGAAGTCTTAACAGAATAACAATTTTATTGAAAAACTGATTATAACTTTAATAGCTTGAGTTACATATCTAGAAAAACCACAGCATCAACTGATAAGCAGAAGCGTATCATAAATAAAACTAAAGCTAGTGTATATTAGGAGGATTTATGGTAACTAAGAAGTAACATTATCTCCAAAGGTGTTTATTAAAACATTTTTTAGAAAATCAAGGTATAAGGTGAATGTCTATATTCATCAAGCTAACAAACTATTTAAAATGAACTATGAGAATACTTCTGCTGCAAAATACGCATATGAAAACAGAAATACTAATAATAATATTTTAAAACGTAAATTAAAAATTTATGAATCAAAAGCTTGTTTAATAGTTAATTATATATTAAAAAATACGAATTCTGTCGAACTATTAGCGCCCAATTATTTAAAGCAACAAAAAATAGATGATTTTTTAGTGAATTAGATAAGTTGGTTGAGAAACAATTAACTAAATTTAATTGATTAAAAATGCGTAAACAAGGCTTTTTACAAAAATGTTCATTTAGGTTCTTGTAACAACCTATTATGCTAATCATTAAGTATATCTTTAATTAAAAAATATAAATTTTATAATTTTTAAAAAAATATTATAGGTGATATGCTTGTTTCATACTTTAAAGAAAAGGTGATTTAGATGACAGTTGCTTTAATTACGGGCGCAAGTAGTGGAATTGGTTTTGAAACAGCTAAAATGTTAGCAAAAAAAGACTATCGCGTTTATGCTGTTTCAAGAAATATAAAAAACATGCAAGCTTTATTAGCGTATAATGTTAACATAATTCAATTAGATATAACAGATTATAATGCAATTCATGAAGTTGTTAATCATATCTTAATCCGAGAGGGACATATAGATATTTTAATAAATAATGCTGGGTATGGATCCTATGGTGCTGTTGAAGATGTTTCTATTGAAGAGGCAAAAAGACAATTTGAAGTGAATTTGTTTGGTTTATCAGAATTAACAAGAGCTGTTATACCTTCTATGCGTGAACAAAAAGCAGGAAAAATTATTAATATCTCGTCTATTGGGGGGACGTATACCTAACTATTTTGGAACTTGGTATCATGCATCTAAATATGCATTAGAAGGATATAGTGAAAGTTTACGGCTAGAGCTTTCTGATTTCGGTATAGACGTTATTATTATTGAACCAGGTGGTATAAAAACGGAGTGGGGAACGATTGCAGCTCAAAATCTTAAATCAGTTGCAAAAGGGGGCCACTATGAAGAAAAAGCTTTAAAAATGGCACAATCAATGATTAAACAGCAATCTCTCAACATACTCTCACATCCATCTGTAGTAGCAAAAGTTATTATTAAGTCCATTGAAAAGCGTCATGTACAAGCGAAATATGTCACAGGATTCATTGCTAAACCACTTATCATTTTACATGCGATATTACCAATCAAATTATTTAATTGGACTTTAAAAAAACAAATATCTAAATAAATTTAGTGAAAAAAATGATGAAATGAGGTAGCAAAATATATTTGCTACCTTATTTTTTAGAAATTATTTTTAGTGTGGCTAACCATTTTAGTTAATAAGTTTGAGGTTATTGGTCTCCATTGAAAATCTAATTTTTCGAGTATAAAGTTAGTTTTGTAGTCTAGTGTTTCAAAATGTGATTTGTTAAATAATGTATTGTCTAAAATACCTGTGTGTAGTAAAAAAGTGTTGACCTCATCATTTAACATATCTAATTCAATACATTCTATTAAGTAATCCATAAAATCATTCCAATGAACATCTTCAATATAATTACCATTTTCGTTATAAATTGACATTAACTTTTTAAATGGTAAGAAATGTGTATTATAAACATGATAAATTTCATTTTGTAACTGATTATTCAATATCAATTTATTACATGCTTGTGCGGCTTTGTTTACTGGCGTAAAGTCTAAATTATCCAATTTCGGATATTTTTGTAATTTCTTGAATGATTTGATGACATTGTAAAAAGCATTGTTTTCTTCATTCTTCTGGAAAATACCTGTTTCAGAATCGCATTGTAGATTACCTAATCTATAAATATTTGTTTGAATACCTTCATCACGGTAAGCAACGAGCAATTTTTCAGCTTCTATTTTACCATCCATATAAACATTGTTTGGTTTCTGACCAATATCAATATCATCTTCTGAGAAAATAACAAACTTCTTATTTTCGATGTTACCTGAAGCAACACTTTTCGTTGACATATGATGAATTTCTTTAGGCTTATTTTCTTTAGCAAATTTGGCTAAATTATTAATTGCGTTAACGTTTGTTTTATATGATGAATTTTCGGTTGCAAAATGATTTACGTTTGCAGCGGCATTAATAATAATATCTACATTATTCGTTAGGTGTTCATAAGTATCATTGTCAAAACCTAAACGTTCCATTTCAATATTTCCTTCCACAAAATGAATGCGCTTTTCATATTTTGGTTTTAGTGGAGAATCAAAATAATATAACCAATTTTCCTTTAGTTTTATTTCGCCACTTAATTCTTCACTATTTCTTACCATGATATAAATAGTGAAATCCGTACGGGCAAGTAAATCTTTTAATACATGGATACCAAAGTAACCTGTCGCACCTGTTAGTAGCACTTGCTTATCTAATTTAATTATACTTTTATCGATGTTTTTATAATTTTCAGTACTTTTCTCTTTATAATCGTTGATAGCATTCATAAACTCGCTATGAAAATGAGTTTTTTGTTCCCTATTAATGTATTTAAGTGTATTCAATTTTTCTATGGTATTCGTATCTCCACGTTCAAGTAATGCTTTACTAATACATCTAACCGTTTTTAATTCAAATATATCTTTAATAGATATATTGTATGATCTTGATAACAATGATGTTAATTTGATGGCTTTAATCGAATCTCCACCAATTTCAAAAAAATTGTCCTGTACACTTACACGATTCATATTTAATATTGATTCAAATGCCTCCGCAACTATGCTTTCCATTTTATTACTTGGCTCAATATAAGTTTTACTTTCAACTTTAATTTCAGGTAATTGCTTTTTATCCAATTTACCATTGGGCGTTACGGGTAATTTGTCTATTTGTGTCATGTAAGACGGAATCATATAGGTCGGTAATTTTTCACTTAACTTCGTTTTGATATCATCAAACGCTATTTTTTCGTCTGAGAGTAAATACGCACAAATAGCTAATTCTTCGCCTCCCATTGGTTTAGCAACAACTGTAACGTCTGAAACTTGGTCAATTCGACGTAAAGTATTTTCAATTTCTCCTAGTTCAATACGATAACCACGGATTTTAACTTGCTCATCTATACGACCTAAGTAGCTAATATTGCCGTCGACATTCCACTTCGCTAAGTCACCTGTACGATATAATTTACCTTTACCAAAGGGGTTATCAATAAACCTTTCTTTTGTTAATTCAGGACGATTTAAATAACCATCAGTTACACCTACGCCACCAATACAAAGTTCTCCTGGCACACCAATACCCATGAGATTATTATCTTCGTTCATAATATAAGCTTGCGTATTTGCAATAGGTTGTCCAATTGGCACAGCGTCATAAATAATATTATTTTCAAAATCAAAATTTGTGACATCAATCGTAGTTTCAGTGGGGCCATAGACATTGGTTAATTGTGTGTTGTTTTTTTTACCAATCCATTCATTAAATTGATTCACTAATTTTGGTGTCACTGCTTCACCGCCAACTAAAACGTGATTTAAGCTAGAAAGCAAGTGCGCTTGCTTCGTCGACTTGATGTAATCGATAAAAGGAATAAACATCGAGGGTACAAAGACAGCCATTGTTACCTTAGACATTTGGATTAACGAAGTAATTATTTCTGGGTTGCCTTCTTCACCGGAAGGTAAAAGTGTTGCTTGTGCACCCACTATGGCCCATCCAAATAATTCCCATATTGATGGATCAAATGTAAATGGCATTTTGAATAAAATGTTATCATTACTACTTATATCAAATCGATTAATTCTCCTATTAAGGTTATTCATTACACTTTTATAGGGCATCTTAACACCTTTTGGCTTGCCTGTTGTACCAGAGGTATAAATAATACACATTAAATCAGACATATTTGTAGTATATGATAAATTATCGGTAGGTTGTATAGATGTATTTATATCCTCTTTTAAATTTATAACCGTTTGATTAAATTCAATGGAAGTATCTAAAACACTATCCGTTAATAATGTATAGGTGTTACTATCAGTTAAAATATAGTTGATACGTTCACTTGGATAATTTGGGTCAATTGGTACATAGGCCCCGCCTGCTTTTAAAATACCGTAAATACCAATTATCATTTCTAAATGTCGATTTGTCATTATACCTACAAGATTGTTTGTTTTTACACCTTTATGTCGTAATTGATGCGCGAGTTGGTTCGCTTTAACATTTAACTCACTATAACTGAGACTATCACCTTCGTAAGTAACCGCCGTTTGATTAGGTGTTTGCGCTACTTGATTTTCAAAGCGTTCCACAAAGGTTTGTGTGTTGTTTAAATTCATCTCTGTGTTGTTAAATTCGTTTAATATAGTTCTTTTCTCATCTTCACTAATTATCTCTATGTCTTTAATTTGCTTATTTGGATTTTCTATTGCTGTTTCTATAATTTTCAACATAAAATTATGTAAATCTGCAATTTCTTTCTCATTCACAACAGCAACTTGATAATCATAATCTATAGCTAAAGAGTTATCCCTATTTCTATTACTTATACTTATAGCTAACGAAGTATTGTTTGAGCCATTATCTAGCCATTCGTCTGAATAACCATTTTCTATAATTTTCGAATCATATTGCTTATTTTGAAAAGAGACCATACAGTCTAATATTCCAGATTTACTCCCGTTATCTTCTATAATCTTTCTATAAGGATATTTTCTATGCTTTAGTAAATTAAAACTTTCGTATTTTGTTTTGGTTAGTAAATCAGAAATAGAATTATTGCTAGAAACATCTACTATAATAGGCAAGGTTCTTGAGAAAGCGCCAGTGAGTTCTTTTTCCATTTTTTTATTTCTGTTATGCATTATTGAGCCAACTGAAATTTTTTCTGCTAAAGTCTTTTTATATTTTAAAATAATCATGGCAGTAGTAAATAAGTTGCTAATACTTATATTATTTTTTCACAAAATGTCAGTAATTTAACTGTATATGCATCAGTTAAGTTAAAACTTTGCCTATCTCCTTGAGCACAGTTTGTTGCGTTTTTTTTAAATAATTCGTTATCTTCGAAATTTTCTAATTTTTCTATCCAAAATTGTTTATCTTTTTCAAATCTTTCCGAGTTTTTATATTTTAATTCTTCTCTAACATGATCAAAATATGAAGGTTCCAATGTTTCTGTTTTAGTGCCATCAATTAAGTAGTTACAAATTGTATTCACTGCTATCGTCATACTCCATCCATCTGAGATAACATGATGTTGTAATAATAATATCCCAGTTTTTCCTTCTGGTAACTTTATTATTGTAAATTCAAACAAGTCACTATTTATGGAAAATATGTTTTTGCTCACTTGTTCATCTATCCAATGACGATATTCTTCTTGATCATTGGTAAAATCAACAACATTAAAATTTTTATCTTTATGTTCACTAATATATTGTTCATATTCTGAATTTTCTTTTTTAATTTTAATTCTATAACTATCGTGATTTTTTATTAAATTATTTAATGCTTTTTCAATTTCCGATATCGTCACTTTATTTTTAATGTTAACAATTCCCGCTATATTATTGATACTAGTATTTTCGTAATATTCTTGTAACTGAATAATTTCGATTTGTGCATCTGATAAAGGAACTTTTTCCATAATTAAACCTCCAACAATTTATATTCTAAGGTTAACATATTTCCGAAGAAATTTAATGTTTAACATTTTGTTTTGATTAGTAATAAAGAAATAATAAATGAAAATATATAAACATAATAAATTTTTTGCAAAATGGTGGTTAAACAACTCAAAATAAAATTATCTATGTTCGAAATCTCTAAATGATAATATAAGTTAGAAGGTCATCAAAAGGATTAAACGTTTAATAAAATCAGATTATAAGCTCATTTATACAAGCAAAATTGGGTTTGAAAAGTGTATGGGTGATTTGTATTAATGCTATTTGCGCAAGATTTCCTTAAGGGATTAATATAGCAAATGAACTTCTTGCTTCTGGGTAAAATAAAAAAGTATTAGTTATAAAAGAAAAAACATTATCAAAACGACTTATTACATTGACGGAAGCATTTGTATATTATACGGGGAGGTTACCGGTATTTTTAATAGATATAGCGAAGGTGAAATGAATTTTATAGTAAGTAGTGTTAGGTTTAGATGGTAATTAAATATTATTCTTTGTATTATTGTATATGAAAAACAATAAATGTTTAATTAAAACAAAAAAATAAAGTTTATATTTTTAAAGAAATATTATGGGTGATATGATAGTCTTGTATTTATAATAGGAGGGATATTATTAGGAAAAAGCTTAAATAATCTGCACAAGGAAGACACTATGAAGTAAGGGCTTTAAATGATTATCTGTTTTTATTCAATATTACCATTTAAATTATATACTTAGATTTTAAAAAGACTAATATCAAAATAATTTATGATAGGAGCGACATTGAATGTTTACTAAAAATCTAACATCTGCACAAATGAATTATGTAATGGGTGAATTAACTTATCGTAATACAAGCCGTTACAGTCTTTCCTTTTTGTTACATGCTGACAATTTTTACTCTTATGATGCTATAAATAATGCGTTAAATAATCTTGTTGAAAATTTTGATGCATATAGAATTCATATAACTACTGAGCAGGAAAGCCCAAAACAATATATAGAAAAATTTGAATTCCAATACTTCCCATTAGTAGAATTTCAAGACGCTAAGCAATTTGAAAATTGGATTAATGGACAAAAAAATAAATGCATATTTGATTTTAATCAAGACTTATACGAGTTTAAAATCGTGAAAAAACCTGATGGGAACCATTCTATTTTCTTCTTACATCATCACACCATTACGGATGTTTGGAGCATAACTCATACAGTTAATTATATAGCTAAAACACTTATTGGTCAGAATATGGAGGATAATTCATATTCTTATATAAGTGCAGTGGAAAATGAACAACAGTATGTAGCATCGAAACGTTTTGAAATTGATAAAAACTATTGGACTAATAAACTATACAATTATGAAATTGTTAGTTATTTACCGATATTAAAAAGTGCAGGTTATACGTCATTAAGAAATTCATATCATCTCAATGAATATGAATTTAATCTACTTCATAAAATATGTAGTGATTTTTCAATTAGTATTAGTACATTGTTTATGTCTTTAGTACACTTATACATCAGTAAATTATCGAGTAGAAATAAAAACTCAGTAGGTTTAATGTTACATAATAGAAGTAGTGAAATTGAAAAATCAATTTGTGGTTTGTTTACCAACGCTTTACCATTAATTGTTGAAATAAATCCAGAACAATCTGTTGAAACGTTTATAAATTTAGTTAAAAAAGAGAATTTCAGTCTACTAAAGCACAGAAAATTTCCTAGTCATTTATTAGTAGAAGAAATGAAAGATAACAATCCATTAGCCTTAGTTGATTGGATAATTTCGTATCAAAGTGTGAAGTATGATAGTGAAATCACAAAAGCAGGTTTTAATGATGAATGGTTAATAAATAAAGAAACTGTTTTCAATACATTAAATATACATCTTAGTGATAGAAATAATAAAAACACATTGCATATCGATTATGATTTTAACACGCGGTATTTAAGTGCTTCAGCCGTTGAACACATACACCATAGCTTAATGAAGATTTTAAGTCAATTTCATAATAATCACGACGCATGCTTAAAAGACATAGAGGTTGATATCATTTAAGAAATACATTAAATAAAATTATATTTAATGGTTAATCATTCTTAAGATTTATTATTTCATTTCTTGAAAACGTATATTGTTGGATGTAATCCTTTAAGACTTAAACTGTATTTTTTCTGCAAAGAAAAATCTAAAGTATTTGCTAATGATACAATATTATTCCATCCTTCTGATAAAATAACTACAGTGCCTTCGTATGATAAAACTCTATATATTTCAGTCAGTATTTCTGAATTTATTTTATTTGTTTCAGAACCAAAGGAGATTTGTCTCCCGAAAGGGATGTTTGTTACAACCTTCGAAAAAAGATGGAACAGCCGCTATAGAAGCACTAGAGACTGTTGGTATTCAACATTTAGCCAATCAATCATGTAACGAAGTTAGCGGTGGAGAATTACAGTTAGCACTTATTGCAAGAACACTTGTATCGAATCCGGAATTATTAATACTAGATGAGCCTGAATCCCATTTGGATATTCAAAAACAGATTACAATTTTACAAACGATACGTAAACTATCCAAAGAACAAGGTATATCATGTATTATTAATACACATTATCCTAACCATGCATTTTATCTTTCAGATAACGTGATTATTACTGGAAAAGAAAAAGGTATTATCTTTGGAAAAACAGCTGATGTCATGACAGAAAAAAGAATGAAACAATTCTTCGATGTCGATTTAAAGAAACTATATTATGAAGATCAAGACGTACGACTTGAGACATTGGCACCTATGGATTTAGGTATCCAGAAACGCGAAATTTAACATGAATAATCATAATAATATTTAATATGTGAAACTGGGTTTTTAACAGTTAAACAAACGGTATTAGAAAGGTATTATAGTTCTGATTTAGAAAATACGTTACTTTGGCTAAAAGAACTCACAACTTCCTTTAAAAATAATATAAAAACAAAGAAACTGTATAAATTTTTCAGTATATATGCTTATATATTTAAACATATGGGTAGTGTAATAATATTATTCTTTTATAAATTGAAAATTTTTAATATTGAAGGAGATTGTTAATTATGGTCAAAAAAGTAGTTTTGGAACAAGCTGCTCAAGAATTTAGTGAGGCTAATAAACCACATCCTCGTATTTATGAATTAGAGCCTAAAGATGGTAGAGCCTTATTAGAAGAAGTGCAATCATCCCCAGTCGAAAAATACAATGTAGATATTGAAGATACAACATTTAAAACTGAAAAATTTGGCGATGTGCCAGTGCGTTTTATACGCCCAGAAGGAAATAAAGATACACTGCCCGTTATTTTCTATATACACGGTGCAGGTTGGGTGTTCGGCAATGCTAAAACACACGATAAGTTAGTTAGAGAGTTAGCCGTAAGAACGAATTCGGTAGTAGTCTTTCCAGAATATACACTTTCACCTGAGGCAAAGTACCCAACAGCAATTGAACAAAATTACGATGTTTTACAACAATTAAAAGAGGTTGCTGATGAGAAAAAACTTGATATTAATAAACTTACAGTTGCCGGGGACTCAGTGGGCGGTAATATGGCTACGGTTATGACAATTATGACCAAACAACGCAAAGGTCTAACAATCAATCAACAGTTACTATACTATCCAGTAACAAACGCTGAATTTGATACTGAGTCATATAATCAATTTGCAGAAAATTATTATTTAACTAAAGAAGGTATGAAATGGTTTTGGGATCAATATACAACTGATCCTAATGAAAGAGCAGAAATAACAGCTTCTCCTCTTCAAGCATCAATAGAAGATTTAAAAGATTTACCAAGTGCCATGATTTTAAATGCTGAAGCTGATGTATTACGTGATGAAGGTGAAGCATATGCGAACAAACTAAGAGAAGCTGGTGTAGAGATAACGCAAATGAGGTTTCAAGGTATTATTCATGATTTTGTTATGGTAAATTCTATGGACCAAACAAATGCGACACGTGCTGCTATGGATATATCAACAAAATGGATCAATAAAAAGAATAATCAACAATAAAATCGTTAATTTATTATACGTAAATTGATGTTATATAAAGTGAATCAATGAAAGGAATTGGTTCACTTTTTTTAATTTAAAAGGAGATGTCAACATGCAAACGGTGTTAGGAAGTAATGGACAAATTGGACAAGAAATAGCGAAGGAAATTTATAATAACTATACTAAACATATTCGATTGGTTGGCAGAAAACCTAAAAAAATTCATGATACTGATGAATTAGTAGCAGCAGATTTAATGAACTACGAGGATACTTATAAAGCCGTTAAAGGAAGTGAAATTGTATATTTTGCTGTGGGCTTACCTGCTAATTCAGAGTTGTGGGAAAACCGATTCCCAATTATTATGGAAAATGTAGTTAAAGCATGCCAAGAAACAAATACTAAGTTAGCATTTTTTGATAATACATACATGTATGAAAAAAACGCTGACGTTCAAGTAGAAAATAGTCCGTTTGTTCCAGTAGGTAGAAAATCAAAAGTTCGTGCTAATATGGCTGAAATGTTGTTGTCAGCTATGAAAGACAAATCTATTGACGCAGTTATTGGCCGAGCGCCAGAATTTTATGGGCCTGGATTGACTCAAAGTATAACGAACTCTTTAGTATTTAATCGAGTGAAAAATGATAAACGAGCATTTGTACCTATAAATGATTCTGTATTACGTACCCTTATTTGGACTCCAGATGCAAGTCGCGCTTTAGTACTATTAGGAAATACGCCTGATGCATATGGTGAAACTTGGCATTTACCGACCGATGACAGTATCACTTATAAAGAAATAATGAGTAAAGCAGAAAATGTATTAGGTAGAAGAATTAAATATACTATTGTACCGATGTGGCTATTTAAAATAGGTAGTTTATTTAACCAACAAGTTAAAGAACTTACCGAGTTATTACCAAGATATAAGTATGACAATGTCTTTAAATCTAACGAATTTAAGGAAAATTTTCCTGACTTTAAAGTTACAACATATGAAGAAGGTATTAGAAATATTTTAAAAGGAGATTAAAGTAATGAAAAAAATTATGATAGTTAATACAAGTACAGATTATTTTGAAGGCAGCAGTAAAGCGACAGGACTATGGCTTGGGGAACTTGTTCATTTCTATGATTATTTTAACTCTAAAAATTATCAAATTGATTTATTTAATACTGACGGTGGGAGCACACCAATTGATCCGGTTAGTTTAAAACCCTTAATGTTAGATAATATGACTAAAAAATATTACAATAATCAATCTTTTATGGATATTTTAAGTAACTCTCAGTCTATAAATGAAGCAAAACCTACTGAATATGATGTGATTTACTTTACTGGTGGGCACGGGGTAATGTTTGATTTTCCTAATAATGAAGCCGTACAACATGCAATAAATGAAGTTTATAATCATGGAGGTATTGTTGCTGCAGTGTGCCATGGTATAGCTGCGTTACTGAATGTAAAAGACGAAAATGGCAGGTACTTTATTGATAATAAAGAAATAACTGGTTTTTCTAATACTGAAGAAATCTTAGCTAATCGTAAAAAAATCGTGCCATTTATGTTAGAGAGCGAAATAAAAAAACGTGAAGCGTATTATAGTAAAGCCAAAGTACCGTTTATTCCCTATGTTAAAGTCGACAATAGACTGGTTACCGGACAAAATCCCCAATCACCAAAACAAGTTGCACAAGCTGTTGATAATATACTTAATAAAAATTAAGCTGAGCAAATTTTGCTCAGCTTTTTAAAAGCCGTATCTTAACGGTAAATTATTAAACGCAGATCGTCCCTTTGATGAAAGGGACAAAATATATCTACATCGTCAATCTGGCGTTAGAAGTTCTATCGCTGTGGGAATACTAGAATACAGAGGATTTACAAATATTGTTAACATGAGAGAAGGCTATCAAGCATTCCCAGCATTATTTCAATAATCATGACAATAATGGGTTATTTTTAAATTGAGTCATTATTTCTATGTAAATGTATGATGAAATAAAATTGGCCTTACTAGTTTTAATGGAGTTGAAGATGACAAAGAATTTTCAGTAACAATAAAATTCATCTAAATTTATGTAATGAGACTTAATTACTTTATTAGTATACAAACTATAAATATTAGCAAGTAGGAGAGAACAGTATAATTTCTGCTCTCTCCTATTAATTTATTATATCTATTATTTATCATCATCAAAGTAATAGATAAAGTAACATAATATAAATGATGTGAAAAATATCTTCCAAAATACAAAAGTTTGTTTATGAAACAAGTAAGAAAATCATTAATTATTAGGATGTTTTTAGTTTCATTTTTGGATAATTGTCTTTATCTAATTTACTAATAATAGTGGGAACGGTTAATAAAAACTTTTAGAAAGTAATGATAACCTACATTTTAAAGTTAAATTATATATATTTCATTGATTAATTTCTCTTTATCATTTTCATTTAATTCGTTATCGCAGATTAATATATCAAGTTCGTTAAAATCACATATTTTTATAGTAACAGTTTTATTTAATTTACTACTGTCTGCTGTAAGATAATTAATTTTAGACATTTGTAATATTCTGCGACGTGTTTCAACTTCTTCTAAACTATAATCAGTCACTCCATTATTTGATGAAAAACCACTACAACAAATAAATGATTTTTCAATATTTAACCGATCAAAATTAAATAAAAAATCAAAACTTGTAATAGATTGTTCTGATTTACGCACTTTTCCTCCGATGCTAATTACTGTGTGACCTTGGTTTAATGTTTGTAACATTACGGGGATAGAATTAGTAATGATAGTTAGGTTCTCATGATAAGTTAAGTTTTTAGCAATTTGTAAAGTAGTAGAGCCACTATCTAAAAAGATACAATCCCCATTTTTAATTTCATTGGCTGCTTTTTTAGCAATCTCTTCTTTCTTAGCTAAGTTTAAAGATAAGCGTTGTTCAATCATTGATTCTCCATTTTGCTCTTTTTTGATACGGATGCCTCCATATTCTTTAGTAATCAAATCTTCTTTAGCTAATTTTTGAACATCTCTTCTTAACGTTTCCATAGAAATATCTAAATTTTCTTGTAATGATTTCAATTTCATAAAATCTTTTTCTTCAAGTACTTTAATTATTTTACGTCTTCTCTCAGTAGGTAACATAGTGGACTCCTCCTAAATTATATAGTAATATATTAAACAGTTGGTAATTAAATAGTCAACACTTAATCAATTTTTACATTTGTTTAACATGAGGTTAATAAACAATTTGTATACTTTTAGTATAGCAAATTGGAGGTGCTAAATTGTTAGAATTAAAAAATGTTTCGAAAAAATATAAAAATAATGAAGTTCTAAATAATATTAACTTAGCTATCAATAATGGAGAAATCGTTAGTTTACTTGGCCCGAGTGGTTGTGGAAAAACAACATTATTAAATATGATTTTAGGTTTGACAGAAGTAAGTGCAGGAGAAATTATATATAATAATGAAGTTATTCAAAATAAGCCAATGCACAAACGTGATTTTAATATTGTATTTCAAGATTATTGTTTGTTTCCACATTTAAATGCTTACGAAAATATTATTTACGGTTTAAAAAACTTGAAGAAAAATCCATATGATAAAAAAGTGACTGATTTAATAGAATTGCTCGAGCTTAGACCACATTTGTATAAAAAGATACATGAATTGTCAGGAGGACAAAAGCAACGTGTATCTATTGCAAGAACAATTGCTATGGAACCTAAAATTTTATTGATGGATGAGCCGTTGAGCGCATTAGATGGTGTAATTAAAGAATCTATTAAAGATATGATTCAAAAAATAGCAAAAACGCTAAATTTAACGACAATCATTGTAACCCATGACCCAGAGGAAGCCTTAACTATGGCTGATAAGGTGGTTGTAATAGAAAATGGAAAGGTAGCACAATTTGGTACGCCAGATAATATTATTAATGAACCGAAAAATAAATTTGTCGAACAATTTATTTTAGACCAGCTTAAAGTGAAAAGAAATCATATTTATCAATTATTTGGAGCATCCTATGGTGCCTAAAATTTATAGTCAGCGTATATTATTTACACTTATTATTTTATTTTTTCTTATATTTCTTGTTTTACCTATTATTTTCTTATTAGGACGTTCAATTATCAGTGATGGTCAATTTAGCTTACATTATTATGATGATATTTTAAATAATAAAACTATAGTGACTTCATTATTTAATAGTATAAAAATATCGTTGTTAGCGGCTACTGTGACAACTATATTAGCTTTTTTTGCAGCTTATACAATTCATATGACACACGGAGCGAGCTGGATTAAAACATATAATAAAACAATGGTGTTGTTACCAATGCTTGTACCGACAATTACATATGGTTTTATACTTATGTATCTATTTGGTAACGAGGGGATATTAGCTCGTATATTAGGTGACGCACCATTTACGATTTATGGTAAAAATGGTCTTTTTATTGGCTATGTAATCTACACATTACCAGCAGCCTATTTCATTATCTCAAATGCATTTAATTATGTAGACCATAGATTTTATTACATTTCGCTAATTATGAAAGATAATAGGTGGAGACGTTTCTATCATACATTATTAAGACCATTATTAATTCCGATTGCAAATGCTTTTGTGTTGTCATTTATATTAAGTTTTACTGATTTTGGGATTCCAGCATCGATAGGTGCGGATTATAACGTTATAGCAACCTCATTGTATCAAATGATTTTAGGATCTATACCTAAATTTGCAGAAGGTGCAGTAATTGCGGTATTAATGCTTATTCCAGCAGTCTCCGGCTTTATCTTCTTGTCAGTGATAGAAAAATGGAATGTGAGACAACAAGGAGATAACCATACGAGTGTCAAAAAACGACCTATTCATGACTATATTATGAATGGTGCGAATTTTATACTGAGCACTGTTATTTTATTAATATTCATAGTTATGTTTATCGTACCGTTTACAGAACGTTATCCGTATCAATTGAACTTTACATTAACGCATGTAATCAAATTATTTCAAGATGATATTTTGATTCATATTTATATTCAAGCATTATTTGTAGCTGTAGCAACAGCAGTCTTTGGGACTATTGTTAGTTTCTGTGGTGCGCTCATTACTGTGCGTACTCAATTATATGGAAAACAAGTGTTGAAAATGATATCGATGGTTACGAATACCGTTCCAGGAATGATTTTAGGTCTTTCATATTTATTGTTTTTCCAAAATAGTAGCATTAAAGGCACATTTCTTATCATTATTTTGAGTATTGTAGTGCATTATTATACGACACCATTCTTAATGGCTAAGTCTGCGTTAGATAAGCTGAATCCCTCGTGGGATACAACAAGTACATTAATGCAAGATACTTGGATGGAGACAATATTCAAAATTATTATTCCTAACATGAAAACAACTATCGTAGAAATGGTTAATTATTATTTTATCAATGCAATGGTAACTATTAGTGGTGTGATCTTTTTAGTGTCGACATCTACACAAATCGTATCTACACAAATTAATCAGCTACAACACTTTAATCGCTTTGTAGATATCTTTATCCTCTCAATTTTAATTTTTATTACTAATGTTATCGCGCGACTGTTAACGAGTTGGTGGCTAAAGTCACAAAGTAGAAAAGGGGAGAGCTAAATGAAATTGAAACTGTTTGTTGGTGTATTACTATGCCTAATACTGTTATATTTTTCGTATTTTGGTCTTGGCTCATCTACCGATAAAGTCGTCATTGCAACGAATTCTGATGAAGAAGCCATTACTGTTATGGAAAAAACTTTAGACCAACATGGCTTTAAAGGAGAATATATTATTCAACCACATTCTACTGCCGAATTAGGAGGTAAAATGATTGCAGAAGGTAAAAATATTGAAGCAGATGTTGTTACACAATCTACCTATTACTTAGAAAGTGCACAAGATAAAAATAATATGTTTGCGTCAATGGAAGCAGAAAAACAGAAAAAGACAATTGATTCCTTTCCTAATTATATAATTCCATTATTAGGAAACATGGGCTCTTTATTTGTGAATACTAAAGCGTTAGAAAAACAAGGCTTACCTATTCCTAAAACAGTAAAAGATTTGACCCAACCTGAATACAAAAATCAAATTGCAATGCCAAATATTATGGAATCCTCAACCGGGTGGTTAGTCATTCAAAGTATTTTAGGACAATATGGTAATGACGAAGGTAGCAAAATTTTAGAAAAACTAATTGATAATACAGGGCCTCATTTAGAAAGTTCAGGTTCAGGACCACTTAAAAAAGTAGAGTCTGGGGAAGTAGCTGTTGGTATTGGATTAAGAGCCCAAGCCGTTAAATCTGAACAGAATGGAAATCCGATACACTTTATTGACCCTAAAGAAGGTAATTATTCACTAGTGGAAGCTGCAGCTGTAGTGAATAAGGGCGGTAAGAAACAACAGAAAGCACAGAAAATGGTTCAAACAATTCAACAACATGGCCGTGAAGATTTACTGAAAACATATCCAGTGCCTTTATATCAAGGGGAAGGAGTAGAGAAAGCGCAGAAGCCTAAACATCCTAAAAAATGGGATGAACGCTTAACGGTAGAATTATTAGAAAAACATCAAGATATTTTTAACGATGCTAAAAAACTAGTAGAAAATAACTAAGGAGGCGTTTATTATGTCACAATATAAACTTTTAACACCAGGACCATTGACAACAACGGAAACAGTAAAAGCGCAAATGTTAGAAGATCGATGTACTTGGGACGATGACTATAAAAGTCTAACACAGTCAATACGTCAAAAATTGTTAACAATAGGAATGACAGATTCTAGTAAGTATACGACAGTGTTACAACAAGGGAGCGGCAGTTTCGTAGTAGAGAGCGTACTACAGACAGCATTATCTGATGACGATCATATACTTATTATTAGCAATGGTGCGTATGGTGAAAGAATGGTTAAGATGGCGCAAGTAATGAAAAAAAACGTTACTCCAGTCTATTTAGCATATAATGAAATACCTAATATCAATGAACTGAAGGAAATAATAGATAGTGACACCTCAATTACGCATATCGCATTTGTTCATTGCGAAACAACGACAGGTATCTTAAATCCAATCGAAGAAATATGCGAAATAGCTACTCAAAAAAACTTGCAAGTTATTTTAGATGCAATGAGTAGTTTTGGCGGTGTCCCAATCAATGTAGAAGAATTAAATATTGATTACTTGATTAGTAGTGCTAATAAATGTATTCAAGGTGTGCCAGGATTTGGATTTGTTATCGCCAAACGAACATCATTAGAACAATGTGAAGGGAACGCGTCGAGTGTCTCCCTAGACCTTTATGATCAATGGAAAAATATGGATATAGACGGAAAATGGCGTTTTACTTCACCCACACACGTAGTTGGGGCTTTCAGACAAGCCATTAGCGAATTAGAAGAAGAAGGCGGTGTAGAACAACGATATCAACGATACCAAAGTAATAATACGTATATTATCAATGAAATGAAGAAAATTGGATTTGAGCCTTATGTTAAAAGTACAGTACAATCACCAATTATTACTACATTTTTATATCCTAATGAATCGTTTGAGTTTAAAGCTTTTTATGAATATATGAAACAGAGGGATTTTGTATTATATCCTGGTAAATTAATGGATACACCTTCATTTAGAATTGGTAATATTGGCGATTTACATCGAAGTGACTTTGAATTATTAATTAAAGTAATAAAAGAATATCAAGTTAAGGAAGGGGAATAAATATGACTAAAATCAAAGGAATTATATTCGATTGGGCTGGTACTACAGTTGACTTTGGTTGTTTTGCACCTGTAAATGTATTTATAGATATTTTTAAAGCAGCCGAAGTAACAGTGACAATAGACGAAGCTCGTGAACCAATGGGTATGTTAAAAAGAGATCATATTCAAACTATGTTAGAAATGCCAAGAATACAACAATTGTGGCAAAAACAATACGGCAAAGCACATAGCGAACAAGACATAGATAATTTATATAATCAATTTGAAAAGCTATTAATGAAGAATCTAAAATCATTTACTGATCCAATAATTAATGTGACTGAAGTCATAGACGATCTTCGAGAAAAAGGATATGTTATTGGTTCTACAACAGGATATACAAGAGAAATGATGAAAATAGTGAGTTCAGCTGCGAAAGAAAAGGGATATGCACCTGACCATATTGTAACAGCTGATGATGTGGGGGGATACGGTAGACCGTATCCATATATGATTTTTGAAAATATGCGTCAACTCGAATTACAATCGGTTCATGAAGTAATAAAAGTAGGAGATACTGTATCCGATATCAAAGAAGCAGTTAATAGTGGTGTTACAGCAGTAGGTATTATTAAAGGCAGTTCGGTTGTTGGATTAAGAGAAAATGAGTGGAATAATTTGAATAAAGAGGAAAAAAATAAAATTATAGAAGAAACAAAACAAAAATTTATAGCTAATGGTGCAGATTACGTATTACAAGATATAACAGAATTACCGCTATTAATAGAAGAATTAAATAAAAAAGAATAAAACATTAAAGATATTCCTTATTTGCTAAAATAGTTTCAAATATAAGGAGTAAAATAAAGACACCTCCGTATGCTTCATTTTAAATGAATTCAACGAAAGTGTTTTTATTTTATTCCTATTATTTAGGTTCAGCTCAAATCTGCTGTAAGCTCTTTTCTATTTTACCTAAGGGCTGTTAACATGCAGTGCCAAGACATTCTAGGTAATAAATATTTCTTAAATATATACATACTTCTACGTTCATTAGCTTGATTAAAAGGCAATGTTTCTTGTGATTTTTTATTATAACCAAATTCACCGTAAGTAAAGATGATTTAAAGGGATGTAAAATATCTAGAAATCAATTAATACAATTTGCTGGTTTAATGAGGTTAAGAATTATTGATTAAAACAGTGTCAAAAAATTTTTTGATCTCAGTGATAAATCAATTGGTGAAGCTAAAAAAGAATCAAAACCTATTTTTTCGCGTATACCATCTATTGTCGTTTCTATTTGCTGATAAGATAATAAGCGCAATCTAATCGATAATAACTGGTACTATGATCTTACTAACAACCTTAAACATAATTACGTTGACAAATTTATCCATGTAGAATAACTAAAAATAAAATCTTATTCTGCAGTTTCCCCGCCATCAACGGGTAGATTAATGCCTGTAATAAAAGAAGACTGGTCAGAACATAACCAAACTGCAGCGCTTGCTTGTTCATTTGGTATGCCCATACGGCCCATCGGAATACCAGATTCAAAAGCTTTCGCTTGTTCTTCTGCTTCTTGCCCCCAATTTTCTACAGCTGCTGTTTTTGTCATACCAGGACAAATTGAGTTAATGCGTATGTTTTGTTTGCCAAATTCTAATGCCGCACTTTTAGTTAACCCATTAACGCCGTGTTTAGCAGAAATATAAGGAGTTAAACCAGGTGTTCCAACTAAACCACCTGTAGATGCTGTATTAACAATTGCGCCTCCACCAGACTCAAGCATAGCTGGTATCTCATATTTCAAACATAAAAATGTACCAGTTAAAGTAACATCTATTACACGCTGCCAACGGTCTGTATCAATCTCTGTTAATGGAGCCGTTGGAGCGCCTATGCCTGCGTTATTATGTGCCCAATCCAATCGACCAAATTGCTTAACAGTTTGGTCAATTAAATTTTTAACGTCTTTTTCTTCAGCTACATTACACTTAATAAATTGTGCTTCTCCACCTGCGTCTTGAATGAGTCTTACAGTTTAATATCCTGCCTCTTCAGAAATATCTGATACGACAACTTTTGCGCCTGCTTTTGCAAAGGCGATAGCACTTGCTCTACCAATGCCATTACCTGCTGCGGTTACAATACCAACTTTATTTTTCATTATTTATCACGCTTTCTTTATATGATTAATATAATTTAATACTACCACCGTCTACCATTACGGTTTGTCCAGTAATATATTGAGCATCTTTACTTCCTAGAAATACAGCGACCGGTCCAATGTCTTTTTCAACGTCTCCAAATTTTTGTAGAGGAATGCCTTGGACAACTTGATTATAATATTCTGGGTTATCTTTTCTCCATTGATCAACACCTTCAGAATAAGCAATAGGCGAAATCACATTAGCATTGATACCAAACGCTCCGAATTCATTTGCAATCACCCGAGTTATACCACGAATAGCTTCTTTCGCAACAACATAGGCACCTTGATTTTTATCTCCCTTAACAGCTGCGCCAGAACCAAAGTTTATAATGTTTCCTTGTGTTTCTTTTAAATAAGGAATTACCATTTGGCATAAATAAAACGTCGCATAAAACCCCGTATTAAATGACAAATTCAAATCATCTTCCGTAATGTTTAAAAAACTATTCATACGAGATGCATGAGCGTTATTAACTAATATGTCAATTTGTCCATAAGTCTGTATAGTACGGTCCACACAAGCTTGTAATGATGCTTTATTACTTAAATCTGTTTTGATAAAGAAAGTATCATAACCTTGGTTGTTTAATTCTTGGCTCAATGCCTGTCCTTTTTCTTCAGCAATGTCAGCAATAACAACTTTCGCATTTTCTTTAACGTAGGCTCTTACAATCCCTGAACCAATGCCTCCTGCGCCACCTGTTACGATAGCAATTTTATTATCTAGTCTAGCCATTTAAATCACCTTTCTTTTTAGAATTCCAATATCCTTCTTTAACAAGTTTTTCTTTATTTTTAAAAGCCAAAATAATCGCAATGATATTAACCACAAATAGTAAAATAATAATAATAAGGCCCGTGGTATAGCTTCCTGAAATATCATATATAAAACCATAAGCTGGTAAAGCGACAATAGATGCAAGGGCTAAGCCAATTGATGAGGTGGAATAAATTTGACTATAGTCTTTACTTCCAAATAATGACGAAGCCATCGCTGGTGCTATTGTTCCAATCGATGAAGTAAACACTCCAAATAAGAATAAAGCAACAGCTACTACCACAATAAAATCAGGCATAGCAATCAATAAAATAGTAGCGATTAGCCCTAGTATCATAGCCAATAAACCCACTTTTTTTGCGCCAATCTTGTCTGTTAGATAACCAAATACGAGTGAACCGACAAAAACACCTACCATCAGTGCAGACATCATTGCGCCAGCAATACTAACTTTTTGTCCATGATTAACAAGATAAGTGGGAACATGCATTGTAAAGCTTGATATGGCGGTAATAATGAAGAAAAATAGGACTAATAAGAAAAAAGCTGGTGTTTTTTTGGCCGTAGTATACGAAATACCTTCGATGTTTTGTATTTGTTTATGGGGATCTATATCAGTGCTTGTATCTCCATAAGCTTTTGTATTTTTATCCTTAGGAGAATTACGAATTAATAATAAAATGATAGGTGCAACAATAATAAGCACACCTAATCCTGTAATAAAGTATGCATTTCTCCAACCAAACTGACTAATTAAAGCGCCTATAATAGGTTGCGCAAATACACCCAGTAACCCTCCAATTGCTGATAAAATACCAAGGGCCAGCCCTTTCCCTTTACTAAACCATCTTTCGATTAAAACAGGACCACCTATTACAGTAATGAAAACCCCGCCGATAGCGAGCGGTATAGCTAAGAGGTACCATCCCCAAATTGAATTCATTAAACCAAATAAAGCGAACGCCCCTGCTTGGAAAACAATGGCAAAAAATAATACTAACCGTGCACTATATTTAGATAATAGTTTTCCTCCAAACGGAAGAAACAGCAGGGTAACAATCGAAGAAACACTTAAATAAATCGTTAAACTCCCTACGCCTACATTTAAATCTTGGGACACAGGGGATAAAAATAAACCTGCTGAATTATTTAACGCTGCTTTCCCTAATCCTACAGAAACACAGAGCCCTATTAATATTAACCACGCAAAATGTAACCTTTCTTTATGCATTTAAGCCACCTCTAAAATTTAAAATATTTATCTGCTTTCTGTATTTAGATATTTTACACGTTCAAATAATTTCTTTTGTATGCTTAGTAGTTGCTCAACTTCTTGGGTGCTTAAAACAGAATAAACTTCATTTCTCATGTTTCGCCCTTGCTTTTGAGCTTCTTCTAAAACATCTAATCCTCGATCAGTAATTGTAATTAAAATAACACGTCGGTCATTTTCTTGTTGCTCTCTTACTATATAGTCTTCTTTTATAAGGTTGTTCGTTAATTTAGTAATAGCGCCAGAAGTATAGCCTAAGGAAAGCGCAAGAGACGAGGTTTTTTGTGGCCCCTCCTCTTTTAATTTGGATAAAGCCAAAATCTGTGAAATATTGACGTTCATATTAAATTTTTTCATAAAAAGTGTCATTGTAGCATCATTAAACAGTTCGGCATTATGAATAAGTTCAAAAAAATTGTTGTTTTCCATGTTATCTCCTTCCTAAAAATAAGTTATAATGTTAATATACCAGTAATTATCTTTCCGGTAAAATATTTAACGGTATAATAAACGCCTGATTTTTATAAATTGAAAATAAGCAAAAAGATAATAATTTTAGGGAGAAGACGAGGAGGAATTATGGGTATTTATATAGAAAGTATTAATTCATTTAATATAAATGAAGTTAAAAATTTAAAAATAGCCAAGAAACAATTTCATTTCATAGAAACAATAACGGATTGTTTAAACGAAGCCGAGAAATCTTCACAGTGGCATCCAGTAGCAATTTATAAAGATAATATTGTCGTTGGCTTTGCGATGTATGGTTGCTTTGGAGAAAACAAAGAAACTTGGATTGATCGAATTCTTATTGATGAACAACATCAACGTAAAGGCTATGGACGAGAAGCTATGAAATTGCTGATAAATTTAGTTTTAAATAATTATGATATAAACACAATCTATTTAAGTATTGTTAGAAACAATGATATTGCAAGAGCGTTATATGAAAAGTTAGGTTTTCGTTATACATCAATAGATGATTTAAATGGTGAATTAATATTTAAGTATGATAGACATTAATTGTCGCTGTAGTGCTTAATAGCTAACGTTAAAAACATAAATTGAACCAAATAAGGAGTGTATAGAAAAATGAAAAGATTAAAAGATAAAGTTGTAATTATTACTGGAGCTGCACAAGGTATGGGCAAAATGCATGCTGAAAAAGCATTAAGTGAAGGTGCAAAAGTTGTGATTACTGATATAAATAAAGATCTAGGGTTACAAACTTCTCAAATACTCGGAGAAAACGCTATATTTATTCAACATGATGTGGCGAATGAAGAACATTGGAGCAATGTAATAAGCACAGTTAATGAGAAGTGGGGGCGTATTGATGTATTAGTTAATAATGCAGGAATTACTTACAGTACACCTTTAGAAGAATTGAGTTTAGCAAGTTATATGAAGATTGTGAATATTAACCAGGTTTCTGTATTTTTAGGTATGAAGACTGTAGCAGAAACTATGAAATCTCAAAATGCCGGTGCAATCATTAACATATCATCTATGAACGGTTTAGTAGGGGGAGCTATTGGATATACTGATACAAAATTTGCTGTTAGAGGTATGACTAAAGCAGCATCTAGAGAATTATCTCCCTTTAATATTCGTGTGAATTCCGTACACCCAGGGGTTATCCAAACACCTATGTTAGAGCAAGAAGATGTTAAAGAACAAGTAGAACAATTCAAAAAAACAATTCCTATGAGACGTGTAGCACAAGTAGAAGAAGTATCAAATATGGTTATCTTTTTAGCTTCAGATGAAGCTAGTTATTCTACAGGGGCTGAATTTGTTATTGATGGCGGTCTAACAGCATTATAATAAAGCAGTTTTAAGAATTTCATACTATGTTGAACTATTATTTTATAATTTTTTGATAATATTTTTGTTTTGACGCACCAAAATTTTTATGGCTCTATAGTTACTTATCCTTCTTATATTCAATACAATAAGAAAAACAAGTTCTTATTTAACAACGTTATCGAAAAGTAGAAATATATTCTATATAAACAAGGAACATTATTACGTACGTTAATTTGACCAAAGCATCACATAATAAACTTCCCTTTATTATTAGCAAATCAACAATAAAGGGAAGTTTATTATAAATGATGTGTTTTTTATAGAAGCATGGAGATATGGTCTCTATTGAATAATAAATGTCAATTTCTATTTAAATAATATAGAAATTGACATTTGTTTTTATTCAGATATATTTTTGACATAGGTTGTTGCTGTGTTTGTTGAAATTATAGTTATAAAATTTGTGACTTTGCTTTATTAAAATCTTCTAACATCTCATGCCATGATTCTTCAATACTTTCGTTCAATCCAAAGAGGCCGCTCCGTCCCAATATATAAATATCTGGTCCAGCTTTTTGAATTTTTTCAAAAGTATTTTTATTTGAAGACCCATCCATCTCTATAAGATACCCAAAGTTATTGATATCTCTTAAAACACGTAACTCTCGTATTTTTTCTAGTGTATTATCTATAAATTTTTCACCTGCAAAACCAGGGTCAACAGTCATAATAGTTATTTTATCGACTAAATCGATATATGGTGTTATTACATCAATTTTAGTTTCGGGGTTTAAAACAACTCCAAACTTTAAATCTGCATTGTGTACTTGATTGATTAAACGATAAGCAATTCCGTTCATAACTTCTGCGTGTACGCAAATATAGTCACTTCCAATTTTTATTAATTGATCTATCCATTGAGTTGGATTAGTTACCATCAAATGTGTAGAAATTGGTACAGAAGAAATTTTTTTAACTTGTTCAATAAACCAAGGTGACAAAGTAATGTTTGGTACAAAGTGTCCATCCATAATATCTATATGGTACGAATCCACATGTTTATTTAAAAAAGTGATTTGGTCTTTAAACTTATCTAAGTCCATCGTCATAAGTGATGGAGAAAATTTTGCATTCACCATAAATTTTCCTCCTTAAGTAATCTTTAGTTCATTTAAATCTATTTCATCTTCTTCTGTCTCGTCTTTTATGTCGTTTGATTCATCAATTGGCTTTTTTAAAATGGTAAGAACTAGAGCAGTAACAATTACATTAGCTAATACAGCTAGTACAAAAGTAAATGGTTGAGACATGGTAGGTAGTACTAATAAACCTCCAAATGGCACCTGTGCATCTCCACCGAGTACCATAGAAATCGCACCACCAACAGCGCCGCCTATCCCAGTTGCAACAACACTGCGTATGATATCATTTAATGCCAGTGGTAAAACCCCTTCAACAATCTCAATGAGCCCCATTGGAAAAGCAGTTTTTAACGTTTCGACTTCAACTTGTTTATAAATATTTTTTTTGAAAATTTTAGCAACCCAGTATGCTAAAGCAAACCCTAAAGGTGTGGCAGTATTAACAACAATCAATGCAGTTATAGGTTCGTGAATACCTTGTGCTTGTAATGTCAAAACGAAAGCAAATACTGTTTTGTTAATCGGTCCGCCAAAGTCAATACTAGCTAGTACTCCAATCAATAGGCCATAGAATAATTTAGAAGTGCCATTTAACGATTGTAAGTATTCCGTTAACCAATGTGTAAAAGCACCAATAGGAACTCCAATGATATAAACCATAATCAATCCTCCGACGAGTGAAGCGATAAATGGAATAACAAGCATTGGCATAAGACCTTTAGCCCAATTTGGTAATTTTACGAATTGAATAATTAGTAATACAAGGTATCCTGTAAGAAACCCTCCAATGATGCCACCTATAAAATCTGCGCCAACAGCTGATGAGGTTAAACCTATAATTACACCAGGAGCAATACCTGGTTTGTCTGCAATAGAATAAGAAATACCAGTAGCAATTATTACAGGTAATAATTTTAATCCAAGCCCTCCTATTACAGCGAGAACATCCCAAAATGAATAACCTGTTTTAGTTAAATCGGCAGAGCTATCTCCACCGAATGCCATTCCTATAGCTATCATAAACCCAGCACCACAAACCACAGGGATAAGATAGGAAATGGCAGTTAATAAATGTGTTTTAAAATTTAAACTATTAAAAAATGATTTCATAAACCTCATCCCCTTTAAGATGTAAGTATCTGTATGATTTCTTCTTTTCTTTTAGCATCAAGTAATTTAGTGTTTATTTCATCATTACCTAACTTTCTAGCTATTTGCGATAGTAATTTTAAGTGGTCTTTTGAGTTTTCGATGCCTATGGCAATTAAAAATACAATTTGAGCGCCATCATTATCTAATGACTCCCATTCCACTTTATTATTTAATGTTGCAATTGCGACACCTGGCTTCTGAACACTTTTACTTTTGCCATGTGGAATTGCTAGTAAATTACCAATTCCAGTAACGCCTTCATTTTCCCGGTTATATACATCATTTAAAAAAACATCTATATCGTCGATGTAATGTTCTTTTTTAAATGATGCTGCTAAATTCTTTAAAGTTTCATCTTTGTTAGTATAATCTGATTTAGGAAAAATAATATTTTTGTCTAAGATATTTGTAAGTTCCAAATTTTCACCTCTTAACTTTTGCTTGCTGCAATTTCTTCTATTTTTTCAATTAACTTATTTGGTGATTTAATTGCTAAATCTGTAGGTATTTCAACTATTTTTTTTCCATCGAAACGCTCTTTATTTGATATTTTTACGTCGACTGCGAGTAACACAATATCTGCATTGTTTATTGATTCTTCAGTTAACTCATTTTCGGAACCAATAGTTCCTTGCGTTTCAATTTGAATTAAATGTCCTTTCTTTTTAGCTGCTTGTTCCAATTTCTCTGCTGCTATATATGTGTGTGCAATACCTACTGTACACGCGCAAACACTTACGATATTCATATACACATTACTCCTTTGTAATCAATTTTTTTATATAATCTTCATTTGCTAAGTTCTTCATAAAACTTCTTATTAAATTTTTCTCTCTGTCTTCAGCTTTCATAGGCATTATTATTAAAATAATTAAATCTATTAGTCTGTTTTGCCACATTATAGGTGAGGAATTGTTTTTGACTAAGATAATACGAGTTTTATGAATGTAAGATTCTTTAATATGTGGCAATATTACTTTTGGATATATTTCTAAGTTTCCTTTTGATTCTCTAAAAGCAATGTCCTTTGACATGGTGTTCTTTTTATCAATAATGTCCTCTTCAATAAGTAAGTTTTCAATATCGTCTAAAATTTTGTACTCATTATTTGATTTTGTAGTTATTTCAAATAAAATTTCATTCATAATTAACACCTAACTTTGGAATAAAAGATTTTAATTTTGCTTGGTCATTTTTATTAAACATTGCACTTACAACAACGACAGGCCTAATGTCAAAATTCTTTATTGAAATAGTGGAAATTATTAAATCAATATCATTAATAATTTCACTGTTGATAATATCTGATGATATTACATCTATTACTTCAATCTCGGGAATGTTTTTTTCAATTTTGACCCGTAATAGTTCCGAGGTCCCTATACCAGTTGTACATGTAATAAGTGTTCTGATTTTTCTAGGGTTACGTTCTATTTCACGAGCAAAATATAGCGTTAAGAACCCAATCTCATCTTCTGAAATGGTTGGTAATAGTTTTTTAGAAATATAAGATGTTTGAAAATATATTTCAGAATATTCGAACTTTATTTGCTCTAATAAAGTATTTTTAATAAGAATATTGTTCTCTAGCCTATTTATCATAGGCTTTATATGTTTCATTAAATCAATACGAAACTTAGCGTTAGAAAAATCACTATTCAATCTTTTTTCCATAGGTGTTATTAAATTGTTAGCAAAATTTTTAATGTCATCTGTAAAGTCACATTCTTTTTCATTGTTTGAAGGTTCATCATGCTCTATTCGATACGATGTTAGGTACTTATACAAATAGTCTTTTTCTATGACAGGTAGCTTGGAAGATAAGTATGTCTCGAAATTTTTGATAATGATATCACAAATTCTGAAATACCTTGAATCCATAGTGTTTTCATCAGTTTCTATATTTTTATGATTTCTAAAATCACGCTTCCCATGTTTTCTAAAACGTAATATTAAAATATATAGGTGTGAAAATATATTAATATTATATGGATATGGGATGTTAACATTAAGTGTTTTTTCAATAGTGCTTATTTGGTTATAAACAAAATTTTTATCTTTCTCTTCCATGCTTTTCGGAATACTAGATAATTTTTCAACGTTTAAATTTAACGTATCCATACTTTGCATTAACGCACTTCTAATATTGGATTCATCCCCTGAAATTACCAGGGTACGATCTTTACGAATGAGTTTTAGATTAAACTGTTCGATAGTTTCTATAATGACTTTTTCATCTACTGATAACATACTTTCACTAATATAAAATTTATTTACAATCTGGTTGACGTTAATTGGTTTTGGGGAGCTTATTAAAAGGTCCTTTATAATTTCGTTTCTTCTTTCAATAGGTGACATTGTTAACTTTACTCTTTTAGAAATAATATCTTGTGTAATTTCTAAACTATTAAAATCGGGATTGATATAAAATCCTTTTCCTTTTGCTGAATAAATTTTTTTACTAGTGGTAGAATTATTAATTTCATTTATTAAACGATAAATACTCTTAGAAGAGATTGATAATAAATCAGCTAATTCAGTTGCCTTGGTGTACCCTGAGGTATTTAGTAAAAAATTTATAACTGTATTCTTTTTTTCCTCCTTATTCAAAATTATTCCCTCCTCATATATTGAGTATATATTAATATTTTGTAAGCGCTTAATTTAAAATTGTCCAATACAGTGGACAATTTATTGTAATCTTATTAAGCAATATATAATTTTCTAGTATAAACCTTTGAAAATATAATTAAATAACATGTTACATATATAATAGTAAAATAAAATGTTAATTATTGACATTTAAAAAATAATATGATTATATTCTTATGCTTTCACATACATATATGAGTTTCACATATATAAAATTAGGAGGGTTAGTATGGTTAAATCTGCAAAACGTGTGTTTGAGGTTTTAGAGTTATTGAAAGATGCTGTAGTTCCATTGAGTGAAAAAGAAATAGGAGATAAGTTGAATATCCCACCAAGTAGTTTATTTAACTTACTTAAAACAATGTTGGATTCTAAATATATAAGGAGAGATTATCAAAATAAATACTTATTAGGACATAAATTGATTAATTTAGGTAATAGAGCTCGGGAAGATTTAGATTTATATAATGAGAGTTTGACGTACGTTAAGCATTTAAATGAAAAAATTAATGAAACAATTTTTTTAGCTTATCCTCAAAACAATGAAATGATTTATTTAACTAAATTTGATAGTGATAGATCTGTCAGGACGGCAGCCCAACCAGGGGTTAACAAACCAATTTATTCTACTGGATTAGGCAAGGCATGCTTATCAATGTATAACATAAAGACGTTAGAAAATATTTTTGAAAACATTGACTTTGAAAAGATAACACCTAAAACTGTTGATAATTTTACAGAACTTAGAAAGCAATTATTAATATTTAAAGAACAAGGTTACGCTTTAGATGATGAAGAAAATGAAATAGGGTTATATTGCGTCGCAGCACCAATATTGAATGATGAAAAACAAGTTGTTGGTGCAATAAGTTGCGCAGGACCAAAAGAACGAATTATTAAAAATAAAGCTATCCCAATTCTTATAAAGAAAAACGCTTATTTTATTTCAAGAGCAATGGGTTTAACGAGAAATGGAGTTGATATAAATTGACTGTAATTTCATACGGAGAAGTCATGGGTGTATTCTCAGTTAATGATGGTAAGTTTATGCATAGAGAAAGCACACAGTTTCATATTGCAGGTGCTGAAGCGAATACTATGATTGGGCTATCTAAATTAGGGGTTGCTTCACAATTTATCTCTGCTATAGGTAATGATGGAGTTGGAGATGCTATTCAATATCAATTAAGAGGAGAAGGGATAGGTACTCAATTTTTAACTAGCTTAAATAATTATTCTACTGGAATCATGACTAAAGAAAGAAGCGTTTCGAATACAATTCGTGTAGATTACTTTAGAAAGTTTAGTGCGATAAATCATTATGAAATCAGCTATTTTTTTAAAACTATTTTTGAAAGCGCAACCATGTTATATATTACTGGTATTACTCCATCTTTAAGTCAACTTACTTATGAAACAACAATATCATTAATAAAAGAGGCTAAAGAAAGAGGAATAACAGTAATATTTGACCCTAATTATCGAAAAAAACTTTGGAACCAAAATGAATTCAAAAAATTTTATAAAAAAATAGCTAAAGACATTGATATTTTATTAACTGGTAGTAGCGAAGCAAACATTTTATTTGGAAGTAAAACAAATGAAGAAATTGTGAAAGAAACAGATGCTAAGTTATTAGTTATTAAAGACGGTTCTAATGGTGCATTTTTTGCAAATCACGAAGAAAGTTTCTTTAAAGAAGCATATAAAGTTAAAGAAATAGATTCAATAGGTGCGGGTGACGCATTTGCGGCAGGTTTAATTTATGGAATTCAAAAATATAATATTGATGATTTATCACAATTGTCTAAATATGCTTTAGCTATGGGAGCTTTAGCTACAACATCTTATGGAGACTTTTATGGATTACCAACGTTAAATGAATTAAACCAATTTTTAAATCATCAACTAAGTGATGTGGAAAGGTAGTATTTTAAATGAGCATTGATGCTATTAAGAAATATAAAATCATATCAATAATTAGAGGATATGATACTAAAGATACCTTAGAAATAGTGGAACAGTTATATAAGGCAGGTATTAGATTAGTAGAAGTAACACTTAATTCTCCAAACGCTCTGGAGTCTATAAAGAGTTTAAACGAAATTTACAATGGAGAAATGTTTATTGGAGCAGGCACAGTTCTAAATGCTGATTGTTGTCAGAAAGCTATAAATATAGGTGCGAAATTTATTGTTTCGCCAGATACAAATTTAGAAGTAATATCTTGTACGAAAAAAAACAATATAATTTCAATTCCAGGTGCTCTCACGCCTTCTGAAATTACATACGCTGTTAATGCAGGAGCAGATATAGTAAAAGTATTTCCAATATCTGAAATGGGACCAGCATATATTAAAGATATTCGAGCGCCACTAGATAAAATAGATTTGTTACCAACTGGAGGTATTGATGAAACAAATATTAAGCAATACATCGATATGAATTCAATTGGCGTGGGCGTTAGTAGTGCTATTGTAAAAAGTGGTCTAGAAATTAATGAAGAATCTTTAAATGAAATTAAAGTAAAAGCTGAAAATTTGATAAAAAAGATAAAATAGGAGGATATTAACATGAAAATTACAAGTTATGAATTATATCAAGTGCCGCCTAGATGGTTGTTTTTAAAAATAACAACAGATAGTGGACTTACTGGTTGGGGGGAACCAGTAATTGAAGGAAAAGCAGCCACTGTGAAAGCAGCAGTAGCTGAGTTGATGGATCAAATTATTGGCGAGGATCCATGTAATATTGAGGGTTTATGGAACCAAATGTATCGCTCTTCGTTTTATAGAGGGGGACCAATATTGATGAGCGCTATTGCTGGAATTGACCAAGCACTTTGGGATATTAAAGGAAAACACCTTAATGCTCCCGTTCATCAATTATTAGGTGGGAAAGCGAGAGAAAAAATAAAAGTTTATTCATGGATAGGTGGAGATAGACCGACTGATGTTGCTTTAGAAGCCCAAAAGGTTTCAGATAAAGGCTTTACAGCGATTAAAATGAATGCAACCGAAGAATTACAATATATTGATGACTTTAAAAAAGTTCAGGATGTAGTTGAACGTGTCAGTGCGATTAGAGAAAAAATGGGGGACGGTTTTGGTATAGGTATTGATTTTCATGGTCGAGTACACAAACCTATGGCTAAAATTTTATTTAAAGAATTGGAATCTTTACATCCGTTATTTATTGAAGAACCTGTATTGCCAGAACATAACGGTACTTTAAAGAGTTTATCAAACTTTTCTATTCCTATTGCTACTGGAGAAAGAATGTACTCACGTTATGATTATAAATCAGTGTTAGCTGATGGGTATGTAGACATTATCCAACCTGATTTATCTCATGCTGGCGGAATTACAGAATGTAAAAAAATAATATCCATGGCAGAAGCGTATGATGTAGCAGTAGCACCACATTGTCCTTTAGGCCCTATAGCATTAGCTGCGTGTTTACAAGTAGATGCGACTTGTCACAATGCAATCATACAAGAGCAAAGTTTAGGAATTCATTATAACAAAGATAATGATTTATTAGATTATGTAAAAAATAGAAGTATTTTTGAATATGATAATGGCTTCGTAAAAATACCTGACGCCCCCGGTTTAGGTATTGAAATTGATGAAGATTATGTTAAGGAACGAGCAAAAGAAAGTCATAACTGGAAAAACCCAATTTGGAAACACAAGGATGGTTCTATTGCCGAATGGTAAATAGCATTAAGGGGGATAAATATGAGCTTAGTTGGAGTTATATTTAGTGTCGTTGTTAGCGTGGCGATACTTTTAGTGTTAATAATTGTTTTAAAACTAAATACTTTTATTTCACTAATAATTACATCAGTAATTGCCGGCCTTTTTTTAAACATACCTATGGAAGAAATAATGGGAAGTATTGAAAATGGGATAGGAAGCACGCTTGGCCATATAGCTTTAATATTTGGACTTGGTGCTATGTTAGGTAAACTACTATCTGATGGTGGCGGTGCAAGCAGAATTGCAGAAACATTAATTTCAAAATTTGGTGAAAGATATACACAATGGGCAATTATAATTGCTTCATTTATTATAGGTATCGCTCTATTTTTAGAAGTTGGTTTAGTTTTACTTATACCATTAGTATTTACTATTGCCAAAAAACTTAATGTATCACAATTGAAAATTGGTATTCCAATGATGGCAGCTTTATCAGTAACACATGGGTTCTTGCCGCCACATCCAGGGCCAACAGTTATAGCTAAAGAGCTACATGCTAATATTGGTGAAGTACTTATGTATGGAATAATAATAGCGATACCTGTAGCTGTTATATCTGGACCTTTATTCTTGAAAGTTGCAGAAAAAATTGTGCCTTCTGCATTTAGAAAAGAAGGAGATATTTCAGAGTTAGGAACTCAAAAGCAAATTTCTGAAAGTGAAATGCCGAGCTTTGGATTAAGTGTACTTACGGCATTGTTACCTGTTTTATTAATGTTATTATCTACTGTTTTACAATTAATAACGGGACATGAGGATGGCAAAGGTATAAACTATTTAGAAAACTTTGTATATTTCATAGGCACTGCTGGGACAGCGATGATGATTTCAGTTATGTTCGCTATTTTTTCTATGGGATTATGGAGAGGAAAACGGATTGAAAAAACAATGGCTTCAGTAACTAATTCAATATATCCTATTGGAATGATGTTACTTATAATAGGTGGTGGTGGCGCCTTTAAACAAATCCTTATTGATGGTGGTGTAGGAGATACAATTAAAGAGAGCTTTACGAATACATCAATGTCTCCGTTACTTTTTGCTTGGATTATAGCAGCAGTGTTGAGGATTGCATTAGGGTCTGCGACAGTTGCAGGAATATCTACCACAGCAATTATATTACCAATTGTACAAAATTCAGATACTAATGTGGCGCTAGCAGTTTTAGCGATAGGTGCTGGTAGTTTAATCTTTTCTCATGTAAATGATGCAGCATTTTGGATGTTTAAAGAATATTTTGGACTTACGATTAAAGAAACATTTTTAACATGGTCACTTTTAGAAACTGTCCTTTCAGTTTCAGGTATTATATTCATTTTATTTTTAAGTTTATTTTTATAAATATTAGCAATATAGGATGTCTCGCTGAAATATTTTAGCTATTATTTTAAACCCATTTTTACAATAGTATAGTTTTTATGTAGTACACCACAACTTTCACAATAATCATGCGTATACAAAAATTTTACGTATTCGCATAATAGCACTTAAATCTTTGTTCTTTATATTCAATTTCTTCCTGTTTATTGTCGGAAATAAGATTAGAGACTTCAATTTCAAGTGTTCTTGATATAAAATAATTGATAGGCGCATAATCTCTTCTTAGTTTATTTGGTAGGACATTTAAATTATAGAGATTTTTGTGCTTTTTTGTATCAAAAAACAAGACTGAATAGAAAAAGGACCTTTGACAAAGAGCCTAAAAAATCAGCCTACTTAATCTATAAAGTAAAATTAAGTAGGCAATTTTATTGTTATTAATGTAATTTATAAAAATTAATGTGATTTGTTATCAAAATTTCTGCCTTCTAAACCAGCCAATTCCTCTTTTGATGCAGATGGAGCTTTCATTTCAAAAATTTGGTCGATAACTGTATAGTCATAATATCCTAAACGTGCAATTGGTCTAATAGATTGTATATCAAGTTTCCCATTATCTAGAATAACTTCGTCATCAATATGAACTTGTGCTACACGACCTATTACCATATCTACAGTTGATACTGAATCGCCAGTAGGTATACGTACTGTTTGTACATATTCACATTCAAAATGTACGGGAGATGCTTTTACTCTATGACCAGGCGCTTCAACGCATTTTTCTTTTTCTACACCTGCAAATTCAAATTCATCTTCTTCTGGTGGTAAAGCTTTAGCGGATAAGTTTACTGCTTCTCTTAAATCATAAGTTGCCATGTTCCATACAAACCAGCCTGTTTCTTCTGCATTTTTAACTGTGTCTTTACGCTCGTGATCACCTAAAACAGATTGATTAGCTGCAAACATTACCATAGGTGGATCCCATGTTAAATTTTGGTATTGGCTATAAGGTGCTAAATTATCTTTACCATCCTTTGATATTGTTGAAATCCATCCAATTGGTCTAGGGACAGTACTGCTTTTAAAAGGGTCATGTGGTAAACCATGACTACGTGTGCCTTGTTTTGGTGAATAATTCATAATATCATCACTCCTCAAAAATTTTGAAACCACTCCAAGAATAATTGTAATTAATAAGCACGTCTAATACTAAATTTGAATTGATTTATTAGTTCAAACTATAGAACGCTAAAATGTAAATCAGTATGTTGTTTGTTTATCGTTTGGCAATAATTAATGAAGCAATGAATCCTACGAATACATATAGATAATATAATTACAAACATACTTTGCTGTGGTCTGTTTTATTAAGAGTAGTAATAAAAATTTTGTAGGATTAAAAATACGTTTATTTCAGGTGCTTTTGGAATTGTTATCCTAGAAACTTTAAACCCATTTTTACAATAGTGTAGTTTTTATTTAATACAACACAACTTTCACAACAATTAGGAGTATGTAAAAATTTCGCATAATAACACTTAAACCTTTGTCCTTGATATTCAATTTCTCTCAGTTTATTGTCGAAAATAATATTAGGGTCTTCAATTCTAAGGGTTTTTGATATAAAATAATTCATAAGCGCATAATCTCTCCTTAGTTTATTTGGTAGGACATTTAAATTATAGAGATTTTTGCGCTTTTTTTGTATCAAAAAACAGGACTGATTTTTATACCAGTCCTGTTTACAATAGAGCCAGGGTATCATTTTATAAAGAAAAACAAAAAGATATACTATAAATTAAAGTTTTTCTTTATATAGTCTTATTTTATTTAAATGAATCTGCAAGCTAACTTTATTGTTGTTGAATAAAGTTTTCTGTTGTATAAATATCAGCATATAATAAGTCTAACGCGCTGATAAATGCGTAGTGAGCATCTTCTGCTTTAACCACATGCTCGTTATAAGTTAATTCACGTGAAGCACATGCATCTTCAACGACGGATACTTTATAACCTAAATCAGCTGCAGCTCTTGCAGTAGCATCAATACACATATGTGTCATCATACCAACAATTACAACATGTTCTATATTTTGAGCTTGTAATTTATCATGTAAGTCCGTATTAACGAAACTGTTAGGGAATTGTTTAATAATAAGTGTTTCATCATCTTTTGGTTGTACTACTTCTCGAATTTCTGCACCTTCGGTATCAGGAGCGAAAAATCCTAATGATTCATCAGGCGCAATATGTTGAACATGGAAAATATTTTCACTAAGATTTTCTCTAAACCACGTTAATAATTTTTGAGCATTTTCGGCTGCATTTTCAGGATTACTTAATGGGTATTTACCACCTGGGAAATAATCATTTTGAATATCGACAATAATTAAAGCTGTATTCATATTTATCCATCCTTTACTGAATTTAGTATACAATTATAATGATATATTAAAAACGATTCGTTATCGATAGGTCTATGAAATGAATTAGATGAAAAAACTTGCTTGATGAAAGGAAATCCAACAATGAAAATAGATAGTACTGATATACAAATATTGAAAATACTAGCAAATCATTCACGTACTCAATGGAAAGATATAGGAGAGCAGATACACATGACAGGTCAAGCAGTAGGTAACCGTATTCGTAAAATGGAAGATAAAGGTATTATAAAGTCATATACCATAAATATTAGCGAAGAAACTATCAAAAATGGAATGCTGGGTTTCTTAATAATATATATGGAGACGACACAACATGGTCATTTTATTGATTTCGTAACGACTTGTAATGACATAATAGAAGCACATAGAATTTCAGGGGACGGTTGTTATCATTTGAAGTTTAAAGTATCTTCGAATGAACAGTTGAATACGTTACTACAGAAACTGTTAGAATATGGAAATTATTCTTTATATTTATCAGTAAATCAACTCAAAAAGGATGACCAATTTAACGAGCAATATTACTTAAATTATTTTGAAAAATAATATGGACGCTAACATTTATTACAGTGTTAGCGTCCATTTGTATATGCAAAATTAATCATAATATTAATATTTATTTTGTTCACCCCAACTACACATATTTTCAATAATTGGCCATAGGGATTTGCCTTTTTCAGTTAGGCTGTATTCCACTTTAGGAGGTATTTGGGGGAAAGCTCTTCTGTTTACGAGACCGTCTTGTTCTAATTCTTTTAAAGAGTCACTAAGCGTCTTGTATGTGATTTTGCCTAAATAGCGTTTGAGTTGATTGAAGCGTACCACTTCATACGTAGATAAATAGTAAATAATGGTTAATTTCCATTTTCCGTTGATAATTGAGAGCGTGTAATCAAAATACGTATCGTTCAAATGACTATGATGATTAATGTTTGCTATGCTTACACTTCCTTTTGTGTCGATATTATAAAGGGCGCCTTACAATAGCTTTAAAATTCATTGTTTATGTCACTTAATTATTCAATAGACATAACATAGAATATATAGGCGAATAGGATGGTAGTCCCCAAAGTGATATATAAGATAAGGCATCATCAGTAACCATTTCTCTCTGTAGATATGGCACTGAATGATGCCTTGTTTTTAACATAGCTATCATTGTGAACTGATTAAATTTTTGAATATATGATTTCCTCAATTTCTATATTATTTCAATAGAAATTGACTTTTATTTATTAACCAAATATTTTATACCCTGAATCTTGATTAGATTTATTTCAATGCTAATGGAAAGTCTTTATAACCTTCGCTAACGTTTACAATATTAGTAAAACCTCTATATTCTAGTATACCGATTGCAATCGAACTTCTAACTCCTGATTGACAATGAACGTATATTTTATCATTTTTATCAAAAGGTATACTCTCATTTAATAATTTTCCGTGAGGGATATTCACCGCTTGTTCTAAATGACCTTGGTTCCATTCTTCATTGTTACGCACATCTAGCACATTGGTTTCTTTGCCGGTCATATCCGCGCTATGAATAGAAGATGTCATGATTGTTGTTTGTGGTAAACGATAACCTGCTACATTTTCAAAACCAATTAACTGTAAAGTATGCACTGCTTCTTCAACCGTAGCTTTATCACCGATTAAGTCTATATCTTTATTATAGTCTAAATACCAACCAATTTGATTAATGAAGTTGTGATTATAAGGAATATTGATAGTTCCTTGCGCATGACCGCCATGGAAAGCTTCTTTACTACGAAGATCAAATGCGATTCTTTCATTGTTTAAGCTAGGGTAAACATTATATGGTTGATACATGTTCATACCAAATTGGTTAATTTGTTTCATTTGGGCAAAATGATGCGGTGGAGCTGGTTGATTTGATGTTAATGTTTCAATAAACGTTGCTTCCTCAGTTACATTAAAGGCCCAGTTGTTTATTTTTTCGTAACCTAACGTAGAAATCGGTACTGCCCCTAAAGCTTTACCGCATGGACTACCTGCACCGTGGCCTGGCCAAATTTGAATATAATCTGGTAAATCTTTAACACTATTTACAGATTGATACATTTGTTTGGCACCGACTTCTGTTGAGCCTTTCATTTGTACTGCTTTTTCTAATAAATCAGGTCTACCTATATCACCAACGAAGATAAAGTCGCCACTAAATAGCCCCATCGGTATATTAGAACCTCCGCCTTCGTCAGTGAGTAAGAAACTGATACTCTCTGGGGTATGACCTGGTGTATGCAAGACTTCTAATTTAATATTTCCTACATAAATAGTGTCTTGATGTCTAACAAAATGGGTTTGTTGTGGCATGTTTTTATAATTCAAGTCATCGTCACCTTCACCAGATACATATATACTTGCGTTTAATTTTTCCGCAACGTCTCTAATACCTGAAGCAAAGTCAGCATGAATATGCGTTTCAGCAGCTTGTGTAATTGTAAAACCTTCTTCATCTGCAACTTCCATATATTTTGTTAAGTCTCGTATTGGATCAATAATCATCGCTTCTCCTGTACGTTGACATCCAATTAAATAAGATGCTTGAGATAAATTATTATCATAGAATTGTTTGAAAAACATAAAAATCTCCCTTTTTAAAAATATAGTTTAGTTTATTAAATAAATAAATTGTGACTGGCTTGTTCTGTTTCACCAATATAAGTCCCTACGCCACCATATTCGACTTCATCTCTAAGTTCTTCTTTTGTAATGCCCATAACGTCCATACTCATAGTACATGCGATTAACTTGATGTTTTGATCAATTGCTTGGTCTATAAGTGACGGTAAGGAATCAACATTTTTCTTTTTCATAACATAACGCATCATGATATTACCTAAACCGAACATGTTCATTTTTGATAATGGCATGCGTACTGGTGTCTTAGGCAACATAAAATCAAACATTTTTGCAATACCTTTCTTCTTAACATGAGTTGCTTGTGTTTTTTTCAATGCATTAAGTCCCCAAAAAGTGAAAAAGATAGTTACATATCTGCCGGCAGCTTTAGCACCGTTTGCAATAATCATTGCTGCCACCGCTTTATCTAATTCACCACTAAATAAAACGATAGTCGTACCTTTATCGGTATGATTTACTTCCAGTTCTTTTGGTTTTTCTTTTTGAATAACGGCGTTAATTTCATTGTTATTTTCATTCAGCTTTACAAGTGAGTGTCCTGTCTGTTTCGACCAGCTTTTAATATCACTAAGAAAACCAGGATCAGTGACGGTCACTTCGATTTGGTCACCAATTTCAATATTTTTAATTTCTTTACTAATATTAACTATTGGGCCCGGGCACTGAAGACCATTAAAATTAAATTGTTTGCGGTTCGGTTTGAGTGATTTATTATTCTCTTCTACCACATCATCATAATCAATATTTTGTTTTTCATAAGCTGTATAACCACCGTCTAAATTCACAACGTCATAACCTTGTTTAGCTAAATATTCGCTTGCTTTAGCGCTTCTGTTACCACTTTTACAGTAGATATAATAAGTTTTATCCTTGTTCTTAGCGAATGTGTCAATATTTTCTACAGAATGTAATATTGCACCATCAATACGGCCTAATTTGTATTCTTCTGGTGTTCTAACATCAATCAATTGTCCTTTTTTCGCCAATTGCTCTAACTCCACTTTACTTAATTCGTTAATATGTTGCTCTTGATATTGTTTCATATTATCCTCCTCTAGATACCTATAGGGGTATAATAACAGTTGAAAACAACTTAAGTCAAATACCCCTCTAGGTATTTGACAATTTACTGTAAATTTATTACTATAAATATATTCAATTTAAAATCGGAGGAAACTAATATGGATTATAATAAACAAATGGTAAATCGCATCAATAGAATACAAGGCCAATTAAATGGTGTTATTAAAATGATGGAAGAAGAAAAAGATTGTAAAGACGTCATTACGCAACTCAGTGCATCAAAGAGCTCAATCCAACGTTTGATGGGCGTTATTATAAGTGAAAATTTAATAGAATGTGTAAAAGCAGCCGATGATAAGGGAGAAAGTTCTCAAGAAATGATTAATGAAGCTGTGAATTTATTAGTAAAAAGTAAATAATGGACATGCTCAATATAATAGCGATGTTGTTGATTGGCGTATTCGGAGGTTTTATATCTGGCTTGGTAGGCATAGGAGGAGCCATTATTATTTATCCAGCTATTTTGTTGTTACCATCATTATTAGGTGCTCCTGTCTATAGCGCATATATTGCTTCGGGTCTCACTTCTAGTCAAGTGTTTTTTAGTACACTCAGCGGTTCATTTAAAGCGAGAAAGAAAGCCGAATTCTCACCTAAACTTGTAATGAATATGGGTGGGGGTATGGTTATTGGAAGCATATTCGGAGCAATGCTAGCTAATTTATTTAACGCTACTTTTATCAACACTATATATATAATCATCGCTTTAGTTGCATTACTATTAATGTTTATTAAAGTTAAATCTGTTTCCCAAGAGGTTAGATTCAAACCTGTTTTACTTATCTTAGTAGGGTTTGTGATTGGTGTAGTGTCAGGCATTGTAGGTGCAGGCGGTGCATTTATTATTATTCCCGTATTATTAGTTTTATTCAAATTGCCAATGAACACAGTAGTGACTAACAGTATCGTCATTGCTTTCATCTCATCGATAGGGGCTTTTATTATTAAATTCATACAAGGCTATATCCCTATCGAAAGTGCAATATTTTTAATAATTGGAAGCATGCTCTTTGCGCCTATAGGACTAAAAGTAGGTTCCAGGGTACCTGACATTGTTCAAAAAAGCATTGTTAGTATCTTGATCGCGATTGCAATTATACAACTTGTATTTTAATTAATTTAAAAAGGGGGCTTTAAAGTGAATCACTGGGATGAAAAATTTGATTCAGAAGAATATATTTATGGCAAAGAAGCGAATTCATTTGTCAAAGATATTTTTAAAAAGCAAACAGACAATAATGAGAAAATTTTATTACTTGCAGAAGGTGAAGGCCGTAACGCGATATATCTAGCAAAACTTGGGTATGATATAACGACTTATGATATGTCGCAAGTGGGGATTAATAAACAATACCAATTAGCGAGCGAAGCACATGTTGTCATAGATGCAAATTATGGAGACATCACAAAACCTAATTTAGCGCCTCAGTCATCATTTGACTATAGTATTAATATCTTTGGTCATGTGCCTAATGAAGGCAAACAAGAGATGTTCAATAACCTCATTCAATCATTAGTCGTAGGGGGTTATAGTTACTTTGAGTTTTATTCAAAAGAACAATTAGCATATGGCACTGGCGGTCCTAAAGACGAATCCATGTTATATACTATTGATGAAATCGAAGCTTATTTAAAACACTTACCTGTTAAAATTCATCAATTAGAACAGCATGAGGTTTATCGTAATGAAGGTATTAAACATACTGGGACAGGTTCTATAATCCAAGGCTATATAGAAAAAATATAATATTTGAGTATAAGATGATAACAGAGTCCATGAAATAAATGACTTTGATTAAAAATAAGCGTCAATTTCTATCGAGTTAGTATAGAAATTGACTTTTTTATATAGTCAAAAGCGCCATGTAATAAATCACTGCAATAAATGATTTGTTACATGGCGCTTTATAATGTTTGAAATCCATCGCTAAAAATAAACAGCTATGTTATGTTTTTGGCAAAAATCATTGATGTCTTTTGGAGGAATTTTATCGGTAAACATTTTGTTAATATCGCTTAAATCGCAATACGTGAGTAAAGTGGATTTCCCCATTTTACTATGGTCGGCTAAGATAAATGTTTCTGT
>ERZ1023255.24-NODE-24-length-70348-cov-14.292746_pt1 | contig 70348 bp, 71 predicted proteins | sample MGYA00380459_ERZ1023255 | MGnify/ENA primary metagenome ERZ1023255 (study PRJEB33173, sample SAMEA4830368) | metagenome | study: EMG produced TPA metagenomics assembly of the PRJEB25223 data set... | reverse complement strand
ATAGAAAATATCCTAATGGTGATACATTAAGAGGTATCTTTGGAGATGTATCTACTACTGAAGAAGGTATTCCTAAAGAACTAACTGAGCAATACTTGGCTAAAGGATATTCTCGTAATGATCGAGTAGGAAAATCATATCTAGAATATCAATATGATGACATTTTAAAAGGTAAGAAAAAAGAGATGAAGTATACCACTGATAAATCAGGTGAAGTCATCGATTCCAAAGTAATTAATCCAGGTTCCCGTGGAGATGATTTAGTACTTAGCATTGACATTGACTTACAGAAAAAAACCGAAGAATACCTAGAGAAACAAATATCTAAACTGCGTAGTGAAGGCGCTAAGGATATGGACAACGCATTAATTGTTGTACAAAATCCTAATAACGGCGATATTTTAGCAATGGCTGGTAAACAAATTGATAAGAACGGCGATTTAACAGATTATGATATAGGCACCTTTACATCACAATTTGCTGTTGGTTCATCTGTAAAAGGCGGTACTTTATTAGCTGGTTATCAAAATAATGCAATTAATGTTGGTGATCAAATGGTCGATGAGCCATTGAAATTTGCTGGTGGTCTGACAAAACGCTCTTACTTTAACCAAGATGGTAGGAAAACGATAAATGATAAAGAAGCACTAATGCACTCATCTAACGTTTATATGTTCAAGACAGCCTTGAAGATGGCTGGATCGCCATATTCAGCGAATATGACATTACCAAATGACATCTCTGAAGCAGGTCAAAAGCTTCGTAAAGGCTTAAACCAAGTAGGGCTAGGCATTAAAACAGGTATTGATTTACCTAACGAAACAAACGGACAAATTGAACCATTAACAGATAATCCAGGTAATTTCCTTGATTTAGCAATAGGACAATATGATACCTATACACCTCTACAATTAGCCCAATATGTTTCTACAATTGGTAATAATGGTTATAGAGTTCAACCACATATTGGATTAGAAATTAGACAGGCAACAAATAAAGATACTTTAGGGCCTGTTAAAGAGAAAGTTAAAGGGAAAGTCCTTAATAGAGTAAATAACTCTGGGGAACAAATTAAGCAAATCCAAGATGGCTTTGAAATGGCATTTAATGAAAAGCCTGGTACAGGTTATCAAAGCTTTAACGATACTGAAGTTCCATCTGCAGGTAAAACAGGTACAGCTGAAGTTTTCCAAAACGGTGAATCAAGAGTAAATTCAACGTATGTAGGTTATGCACCAATTAAAGACCCTAAACTTGCGTTTTCAATTGTGTATACAAACCAACCTGTACCTGAACCATGGTTAAATGGTGGGGACTTAGGTAGAGATGTTATAAACTACTATTTCAAAGAACGAGCTGAAAAATAAAATAAGCGTTTTTGTTATAAATACTGATATAGTCGTCTTTATTGAAAAATAATACTTTTCAATTTTATAAGTAAATGGTATGATTAATAGGTCGTATTTTGAAAAGGTAAGGAGGAATTAGCATGCGCGTAAACGTAACTCTAGCTTGTACAGAATGTGGAGAAAGAAACTACATTACTACAAAAAATAAACGTACTAATCCTGAACGTATAGAAATGAAAAAACACTGTGCACGTGATAACAAGCACACTATGCATCGTGAAACAAAATAATTAATATTTTAAACCAGATTCTGATTCAGGATCTGGTTATTTTTTGGCTTATTCTAAAAAGCAGTTGAATGACATTACAAATTTTTAACGTTATAATAATAAAAGTATGTATTATGGAAGGTGCTCATATGTCAAAAAAAGCTTTGCGTCAAAAAAATATTAATTTAATGAAACAATTTATGCAACAAGCAAATAAGCAAGAGACGGATCAGTATCTAAGAGATCATTTTTTTAAAACTGATGAATACAGTCTGTCACAACGAATTGGTATTGTACTATCAATGCCACATGAAGTGAATACATATCCTATTATTAAACAAATGATAGACGACGGAAAAACTGTTTTTGTACCTGAAACTAATTATCAAATAAAGGACATGACGTTTAAACATGTAGATGATTTAAACCACATTGGTCCGGACGACAAAGGTATCAATCATGTAAATACAAAAACCGAAATTACCAATAAGTTAGATTTACTAGTAGTACCCGGAGTCGTATTTAATAGCACTGGTTATCGCATTGGTTATGGTGGCGGATATTTTGATAAATTCTTAAGTAATAATAAGCAACCAACTATTAGTTTACTTTATGATTTTCAATTGAATTCGTTTGAAACAGAAGCGCATGATGAGCCCGTTGAAAAATTAATCATAGCAACAACTAAATAATGGAGGCAAATATGGTTACCGAAAAACATTATTGGAAGTCCATATATACTTGGATTAAATATCTGAATTATCATGTTGTTCATACTAATAAAGATAATGATGAAATTTGGCTAGCGAATAAGAAATCAGAAAGTATTGTAATATTTAAATATGGCGCTAATTCAACTCAAGATGTTCGATTTGATAAAACTCGAATTCAAGAAAACCAAAATAATATCATTACTTTTTTAGGATTTGAACCGAAGAATTATGAATTATATATTTTTACAGATAAAATGTTTACAGATGAGAACTTAAACGAAACTCATCCGGTTAAATTTAAAGTTAAAATTATTAGAGAAACAGAGCATGTTGAAAGAATTATGCCAAACTTTTTGGTAAAAAAAATGTATAATCGTACAACAAAGCATACAAAATCGTACTATAAAAAACGAGCTCTAAATAACAATCCTATTGAAAAACATATGCTTAAGTTTGCCCCCGTTACATATACTCTAATAGCAATTAATATCATTATTTGGTTAGCTATGACATTGTTTTTAAATCGTTTCTCAGATTTAAAATTATTAGATGTTGGTGGACTTGTTCATTTTAACGTGGTGCACGGTGAATGGTATAGATTGATTAGCTCTATCTTTTTACATTATAATTTTGAACATATTTTAATGAATATGTTGAGTCTATTTATATTTGGAAAAATTGTAGAAGCCATCGTTGGCCATTGGCGAATGTTTGTAATATATATAGTCGCTGGTTTATTCGGTAACTTTGCATCACTATCTTTTAATACTGATACAGTTTCCGCGGGCGCTAGCGGCGCTATATTTGGAATGATCGGAGCAATTTTTACGTTTATGTACGTTGGAAAACAATTTAACCGTAAATTAATTGGTCAATTATTAATTGTACTTGTCATTATGATTGGGTTATCGTTATTTATGCAAAATGTAAATATTGTTGCTCATGTAGGAGGCTTCATTGGTGGTTTATTAATAACATTAATAGGCTATTATTTTAAAACAAATAAAAATCGGTTTTGGTTTCTGCTAATATTAATACTAGTATTATTTATAGCCTCTCAAATAAGAATTTTTACGATTAAAGAAGATAATATATACAATACGATTATTACAAACGAAATGAAACAAGGAAATTATGATGATGCAAAAGATATGGTAAAGCATACTATTAATAAGAAATATGCTGATGATGGAACATATTATTTAAGCGGTCTTATTAAAGCAACCTTAGATTCGAAAGCAGAAGGTATTGCAACATGGGAAAGGGGGCTAAGAGAATACCCTAACTCAGGCCACTTAAACTACCAATTAGCAATTGCGAACAGGTCACTTGATAACAAAGATAAAGCGAAGAAATACATAAAAGCTGCGTTAAAATCTGACCCTAGTAACAATGATTATATTAATTTAAATAAAGAATTGAGCGATGATAGTGATTCAGCAAATTAATACATTTTATGACGTGCAGCAACTCCTTAAAAAATTTGGTTTTATCGTATATTTTAAAGATAAGGCAGACATGTATGAAATGATGGAACAAGAAATTCAATCACTATATAATATAGGTCTTATTTCAAACGATGATTATTTAAAATGTCGAATAATTATTAATCAAAGAAAAAAATAAACGTACAAAGATTTTAGGTCGAGGCAAATGTTGTCTCGGCCTAAAATAATATATGTATAACAAATTACCTTAACCTAGCATAAGCATTATAAAGATAATCTAAATCCAATGTTTTTATATTGTACGTATAATTGTTTTTTAGTTATAAAAGATATAAATCACAAGCATTTTGCACTGTTAAGTAAGTTGCTTCATAATTATTGCAATTGAGAATTGATTAAGATTAAAATGTAAATAAGGAAATATAAATCTAATTTTAGTGGTTTATAAAGGTTAGATTCAAAGAGTTTTAGTATCTGGAACTTTTGTTGGTGTAAAATCTCCAAAAACCTTGATATATAAGATTTTTTGAACTACAGTTAAAGGAAGTGCACCCTTTTAATAAATCAGAGAAGGATGAAAATTAAATGAACAAAATTATATTAGCAGCAGATATTGGTGGAACAACATGTAAACTAGGAATTTTTGACGAAAATCTTAATCGTTTATCAAAATGGTCAATCGATACAGATACTTCAGATACTACAGGGTATTTACTATTAAAAAATATATATGATTCTTTCATACAGTATATAGATAAATCAGAAAACACTTTCTCAGACGTTTTAGGTATTGGGATTGGTGTACCTGGACCTGTGAATTTTGAAACAGGCGAAGTAAATGGTGCAGTCAATTTATACTGGAAAGATACAGTCAATGTGCGAAATATTTTCAAACAATTTGTAGATTGTCCAGTTTATGTTGACAACGATGCAAACGTTGCTGCTTTAGGCGAAAAGCACAAGGGCGCAGGTAACGGCGCTGATGATGTAGTTGCTATTACACTTGGTACTGGATTAGGCGGAGGCATTATTTCAAACGGTGAAATTGTACATGGTCATAACGGGTCTGGCGCTGAAATAGGTCATTTCAGAGTAGATCATGACCAACGTTTCAAATGCAATTGTGGAAAATCAGGCTGTATAGAAACAGTGGCATCTGCTACAGGCGTAGTAAACCTTGTTAATTTCTATTATCCTAAATTAACATTTAAATCTTCAATTTTACAATTAATCAAAGATAATAACGTGAGTGCTAAAGCAGTCTTTGATGCTGCCAAAGCTGGTGATCAATTCTGTATTTTTATAACAGAACGCGTCGCTAATTATATTGCTTATTTATGTAGCATCGTCAGTGTAACAAGCAATCCGAAATACATTGTCCTAGGTGGGGGGATGTCTACTGCAGGATTGATACTAATAGAAAATATTAAAACAGAATATCATAATTTAACATTTACTCCTGCTCAACAAAATACTGAAATTGTACAAGCCCAGCTTGGAAATGATGCAGGTATTACAGGAGCTGCAGGTTTAATTTATACTTATATAATTGAAAAGGATGGTGTTAAATAATGGCTATCGTAGATGTAGTTGTTATACCAGTCGGAACAGAAGGACCGAGTGTAAGTAAATATATTGCCGAAATTCAAAGTAAATTAAAAGAATATAAAGCGCAAGGGAAAATTGATTACCAATTAACGCCAATGAACACATTAATTGAAGGCGATTTAAAAGATTTATTTGAAGTTGTACAAGCGATTCATGAATTACCATTTGATAAAGGACTAAGCCGTGTATGTACTAACATAAGAATTGATGACCGTCGAGATAAATCACGTAATATGAACGAAAAAGTTAAGGCTGTACAACAATATTTAAACAACGGAGGTAACTAGAATGAAAATTTCGAGTTTATCTTTAGGTTTAGTTGAAACAAATGTATATTTTATAGAAAATGATACAAGTGTGATCTTAGTTGATCCTGCCAATGATAGTGATTTGATTATCAAAAAGTTAAATCAAATTAATAAAAAATTAGTAGCTGTATTGCTTACTCATGGTCATTTTGATCATATTGCTGCTTTAGACGATATTATTGAGAAATACAATGTGCCAGTATTTATGCATAAATCGGAATTTGATTTCTTAACAAATACAACTAAAAATGGTTCAGAAAAGTTCAAACAATATGGATTACCTAATGTAATTAGCCATGCTACGCCACAATCACTAGAAGAAGGCGATGCTAATGTAGCAGATTTCAATTTCAAAGTGTTACATACTCCTGGTCATTCTCCTGGTAGTTTAACGTTTGTCTTTAATGAGTTTGCTGTTGTTGGAGACACATTATTTAAACAAGGTATAGGAAGAACAGATTTATATAAAGGTGATCACGAAACATTAGTTAACTCAATATTAGATAAATTATTTGTATTAGACGATGATTTACCTTTATTCCCGGGTCATGGACCATATACTACAGTGGAAGATGAACAATTGAACCCTTATTTACATGGTTAAATTCTTTTGGATTAAGTACGCTCATATTAATATTAGTCATGAAAAATAAAAGTAATTCTCACACCTCTTACGTGTATATATGTAGGAGGTGTTTTTTTATTGAAATTATTGTTTAATAGTATGATTGAAAAGGCAATTAATTCTAACGCGTCAGATATTCATTTTATCCCTGCAGATAAAGAAGTTTTGATTAAATTTAGAATCGGTGACGAATTGAAGTCAATAGAGACATTGCAATTAAATAATTATTTGAAATTACTAACCTATATGAAATATCAAGCTGGCTTAGATGTCTCTAAACATAATACTGCACAGAGTGGTAGATATATTTATAAATTAAAGCAAATTTATTTCCTTAGAATTTCTACGCTTCCTTTATCTCTTGGAAATGAAAGTTGCGTTATTAGAATTATCCCGCAATACTTTCAAAAGCATAAAAACAATCAGAACATAACTCATCTATACAATCTAATGAATAAAAAACAAGGATTAATTTTATTGAGTGGTCCTACTGGCTCAGGAAAGAGTACGTTAATGTATCACATGTTGATGTATGCTAAAGAGCATTTAAATTTAAATATTATTACGATTGAAGAACCTGTTGAACAATTAATAAATGGTATAACACAAATATCATTAAATGAAAAAGCAGGGATAAATTATGAGAATTCTTTTAAGGCGATACTGCGCTGTGATCCAGATATTATTTTAATAGGAGAAATAAGAGATGCAAACGTAGCTAAATATGTTATACAAGCCAGTTTAAGTGGTCATTTAGTGCTTTCGACAATACATGCCAGTAATTGCAAAGGTGTAATATTAAGGCTACTAGAAATGGGTATAACAGTCCAACAGCTTATACAGTCAATCGTTAGCATATTAAATCAAAGGCTTATCACTACTAACGAAAATAAAAGAGAGCTTGTATATGAACAGATAACCAAAGCAGATATCTATCACTTCTTTAAAAATAGCTATACATTACCTGAAGGTTTCCATAATTTGTCTTATAAATTAAATAAAATGTCAAAAGAGGGAATGATTTGTGAAACATCAATGGAACGTTATCTCTAAATTTATTCCTTGTGTTATTTTAAGTGAAAAGGACAAAATAACATTATTATCAAAACGAAAAGATTTACTGGAACATGGATTTACTTTAAGCGACTCATTTAATTTTTTATTACAGCATACTAATATTAGGTCTCTAAACATTAAAGCGCTAATCAAGGGAGAATTACAACATGGAGCAGATTGTTCTCAAGTACTTAAATTATTAAGGTATCCACAAACAATTGTTATGCTAATTTATTTTGCTGAGATGTTTGGTGATTTAACAGTGACTTTACCCCATGCGCAAGAATATTTAATGAAAAATTATAAAACTAAGAAGCGCTTACTTAAAACATTACAATATCCTCTGCTTTTACTATCTATATTTACCATTATGCTCATAGTTCTAAATCATACTATTATTCCAGAGTTTCAAAATTTATATCATAGTATGGGAGTGGAAATTTCTTTAACACAACGATATTTATCTTTTATAATATTGAATCTTCCTTCTTTTTTATTTTATTTACTTATTGTTGCACTAATATTCATAATTCTATTTTACTTAGTGTATGTAAAACTCCCAATAAACCATAAACTTAAGATAATGTTATCAATACCAATAGTTTCAAAATTTTATAAACTTTATAAAACATTTCGATTGTCTTCAGAGTTTTCACTATTTTATAAAAATGGGATTAGTCTTCATAAAATTGTTGATATATATTCCCAACAAAAAGACGACAGTTATTTAACTTATCTAGCTGACGCGCTCTCAACTGGCACACAGAGAGGTTTGAATTTGAGTGAAATTTTAACAAAATTATCATGCTTTGAAGATGAATTAGTTATTTTTATAGAAGAAGGTGAGAAAAAAGGGCATCTTGAAATTGAATTAAAATTATACAGTGAAATTATTATTGATAAAATTCAACAATCTATGCAATTCATTATCAAGTTTATACAACCATGCATATTTTTAATAATAGCAATTATGATTGTGTCATTATATTTAGTCATTATGTTACCAATGTTTGATTTAATGCAAACAATAAAATGAAATGAGGTTTTAACGATATATGAATATTTTTAAAAACAAATTTAATAAAAAAGCATTCACGCTTATTGAAATGCTTAAAGTAAAAAAATAGCTACACCTCTTTATATTAAAAGAATATAGCTATTTTTAATTTGGAAATAATTACAAATTACCACAAACTAACCACTTAATAATCATAAAATTAGTGAGTCAATGTGAGATTTGATGTACGATCTAAATCAAGTTACCAACAGCAAAACGGTGAAAGTAAATGACTAATAAAATAATATAAAAATATGTTAGAATAAAAAAGTGAGTAGGTTGGATAGATGGTGGCTAATCTTAGTATAAAGTGAGGTGGTGCTTATGAAAGTACCGACAAAATCTTTAGAAAGGAGACGCCTTGTGTGGTTCCAATTGTAGAAGCACTACACTTAATGTTAGGTTTCGGTACTTTCATCGTTACCTTATTAGGTTTAGTGGTTGCAATTGTTAAATTAAGCCATAAAAAATAACCATCTCTAACTTTGGCGAGGATGAGATGATTATTTAATCATTATTAAATTCCAGCCACCGTCTTTTTAAAGGGCTCATTAGGGCGATACACTTATGGTGTGTTGCCCTTTTTCTATATATAAATTACCACAACATAAAAATATTATCAAATTTTTATGTCGTATTATTATTGTTAGAAGGAAAACAATATGGTTGTAAAAATAGCTATATCCCTTGATATTAAAAGTATATAGCATTTATTAATTTGAAAATCATTACCATATATCACAATCCAAACACTGATTAATCATAATAATAAAGGGTCAAATGATTCAATATAACTATCTAAATTTGATAATGCATCAAATTCCATTTTTTCAGTTACATGAGTATAGATATTTAATGTGGTTGTTATATTTATGTGTCCAAGCACTTGTTGTACTAATTTTACTGGTGCGCCTGATGCAATTAAATTAGTTGTATATGTATGCCTAAAAGCATGAGGTGTATAATCCTTTGAAATTTCAGCTTCAGTTAATATTCTTTTGAATTTCTTTTGAATACGATTTAAAATGTAAGGGTGCCCTGTACTATCAGAAAAAATAAACTTCTGATTATCATATGCATCTTTATATATCTTTTTCTTCTCTTTATTTTCATTAATTAACTTTTGAAAAGTTTCAATACATATATCATTAATTTTTATAATCCGTTTTTTATTTCCTTTTGGTATCAATAAACTATAGTCATTTCTTTTATCTTTTTCGTTAAATAAAGTTTTAGTAATTGATACAGTCTTATTTTTAAAGTTTATGTCTGTTGATTTTAATGCTAGAAGTTCACTAGGGCGCATACCGGTATAATAAAGTATTAAAAAATATTCCGATAGATTTTGATAGTATCTTCTATTAGATTTTTTAACTTCTAAAATTTTATTCATATCCTCTGTAGAAATATACTTCATTTCCAAATCATCACTTTCTAGCTCTGCTACTGTTTTTGGTTTTTGTGGATATGTAACAAATTGAGTAGGATCGTAAAGGATAATACTATTTTTCAATGCAAATTTAAATATCAAGTTCAAGCATCCTTTAATTGATTGTGCGTAAGCTATGCTTTTATTTTGATTAACTACGATATCATTAACCATTTCTTGAATGTGAAAATGCGTTATTTTATCTATCTCTATATTATAAAAGTACTTGAATAACATTTTTAATGCGGTCTTTCTATTAACTACAGTACTTTTCTTCGCAGTACGTTGATATTCAAGGAACCAATCATTAGCAACTTCATAGAAATAATACTTTCCGGGTTTCTTTACGTTTAACTCTTTGTATTTCTTACGTTTATGAAGCTCTAGGGTGGCCAATTCAATGGCTTTAGACCTTTTGGTGTGTATTCGTGTGATTTGTCTTCTTTTGCCTGTAACAGGGTCTTTAGGCGCTTTTATGGTTACTTTAAATTTACCATCTTTTAATTTCGATACATACATAATCCTCATTCCTTTATAGATTTCTTAACTTTTCTATAAGTATTTTTGTTGTAGAGCTACTTTTATGTCCCATTAAATAATTGATACGTTTAAATGATAAATCAGCATCTATTAAATGTTTTAAAAATAACAATCTGATTGAATTTACTGTTTTACCTGCTAATTCTAGATTTAAATCTTTATGTGCTTGTTTAAATTCACTTTTAAGATGATTTATGAAATAGGGGTGACCTAATTTATCACAAAATAAGAAATCATCTTGGAGGTATATTTCAATATACAAATTCCGCATTCTTAAATTTCTATTTATGAGTTTATGTATTAATTCTATTGTTTTACAGTTAAGTTTTACTTTTCTTTGACATTCTTCTGTGAGTTTCTCAACTGAATAATAATTGCGGGTATTTTTTATATGTAAATATTTATTGATTTCAAGTGTTTTATCATCAATTGAAAAATCAGAATGCTTTAAAGCTAATGCTTCATTTAATCTACAACCTGTATTTAGCATCATAATTAATACCAAATTATAAGAATTAGTAATTCGATAGTCTGATTGCAACTTATTAATGATTGCATTAAGTTCATTCAGAGAAATTATATTTTCATTTAACTCATTACGTTCATATACAGTAATAGCATCTCTTTTAGATTGGTTATAATGATATTTAACATTTGCACAAGGGTTTACTTGGATATATTTATTTTCAAGTGCAAAATTCATTATCAAATTTATACATCCTTTAATTGAATTCAAATAAAAAACTGAGTATTTTTCCACAGATCGAAATTGATCTATCATATTTTGAATATCATTATGAGTGATTTTTTGTATCAACACTGAATCGAAATATTGATATATGAGACGTAGCAACGATTTACGAGATTCAACACTTCTTTTACTTCTAACATTGGAATAGAATGATAACCATTCCAATGAAACATTTCTAAACGTTTGCTCAGGCTTAACATCGTAAGTGTTATCACTTTTAAAAAGGCGTTGATATTCTTTTTCAGCACGTTTGATTGCTTCTGACTTACATTGATTCCTGCGTGTTATCTGTCTCCTCTTTCCTGTTTTAGGATCTCTTGGTGCTTCGATAGTGACTTTGTAACTACCATTTTCTAGTTGTTGTATATACATTTAAAACCTCACTTATATTAAGTTTAATACCCATACGTAAATGTTATTATACATGAGTTTATTTGTGTATAGTAATAAATATATATGATATTATAAATTATTAATAGAGTAGACACACATGATTAAAAATCGGTTGAGTATGCAGAATAAGTACATTTTTATTTTTACTTTGTAATTAAATGCAATTTACATTAGCAATAATATAAAAGTGGATTAGGGTAATTAAATAGATTATTTATTAAAATTTATAGGAGTGTTTTAATGGAGATAGATTGGATAAATATTAAGGGTTTTCGAAATTATAAAAATGAAACCATAAATTTAGCAAAACAAACATTAGTAATTGGATCAAATGATATAGGGAAAACAAATCTTATATATGCTTTACGTTTATTATTTGATAGAAGTTTAAATGAATTAGACTTAGATTTAATAGAAAGTGACTATAATATTTTTTCTGATGATAAAGAAATTGAAATAACTGTGAAAATCAGCGATATGACAGAAGATTGTTTAATATCAATGTTTAAAAATCATATAAATTCTGATACTACATATATAAGGTATTCAAATAAATTTAGCGAAGAATTTAAAATATTTGTGGGGTCAACAATTGAACTACTTGAAGAATATGATTCAAGATTTTACATAAAAAGATTAAATATGGAATACGTTAATACCAATAGAAATTTAGAATACTTTATGAAAAAGGAAAAGAATCAACTTTTTAAAGATGCTAAAGTCGAATTAAATCCAGAACAAATTAGAGACGATAATAGCTTTATAGATAATATTAAACAAGATTTAAACTCTATTTCTGAAAATATAGAATCATTGAATTATGTTAAAAATTCTTTAGTAAATATAAATAGTGAATTGCAATCATTAGCCATACATAATGAAGGAAAGCAATTAAACTTTAAAAATATGAATTCTGACACAACAAAATTATTAAATAATTTACAACTAACTTATTCTTCTGGTAATGGACATTTAGCATTAGGCGGAGATGGTAGAAATAATCAAATATTTTTAGCTACATGGCTATCAAGGCAAAATAAGCGAAACATACTAGAAGCTGTAACTTTTTATGCAATCGAAGAGCCAGAAGCGCATTTACATCCTCACCAACAAAGAAAATTATCGAAATATTTATTAGACAGTATTAGTCAACAAGTATTTATTACTACACATTCACCACATATTGCATCTGGGTTTAAACCAGACAAAATAGTAAAACTATTTTTAAAAGATAAAGATACTAAAGCTGCAAAAGGTGGCTGTAGTAAAAATTTCAAACTACCTTTTGATGATTTTGGTTATAGGTTAGATGCTATAACTTCGGATTTATTTTTTGTAAATGTAATTTTCTTAGTTGAAGGACCTTCAGAAAAATTATTTTATACTGCTTTATCACAAGCATTAAATATCGATTTAGATAAATTAAATATTTCAATTATCACTGTTAATGGAATAGGCTTTAAACCTTATATTAAAATTTGCAAGGCACTTGAAATACCTTTTGTTTTAAGAACAGACAATGACTTATCTTCTAAAACTAAAAATGGTGAAAAATGTTATTATCAAGCTGGTGTTTCTAGAGTGATGGGTATATTCGAGGAATTTTTTGAGGATGATGATTTCATTTCATATTGGAAATATAACAAGAATGAAAATGAATGGGTTGGTGAAAAATCAGATATAACTGATGAAGCTATTAAGTTACAAAAATGTATAAGACGGAAAATTGAAAATGAGTATCAATTATTCTTAGCAAACGTTGATTTGGAAGAAGATTTAGCTAATAGTTTAATTTCTGAGCAGTTAAAGTCATTTTATGAAACTGACAGTTCCTATATAGTAATTAAAAAAATGCAAGAACGTAAAGCAGAAAATATGTACAAATTTTTAAAAGAAAATATTAGTATACTTAGCACACTAAAAAATGACTCAATTGCTAATCCACTTTGGAAAGTAAAAGAACTATCAGAAAAAGTGGTGATGGAAAATGGTTGAAATTAGATTAACTTCTGAACAAGAAAAAATTTTAAAAGATGAAAATAATATAGTTGTAACTGCTAAACCAGGAAGTGGAAAAACTTTTACAATTATAGAAAAAATACGATTGATTTCTAAGGACTTATTAAATTACCAAGGTGTTATAGCTATTTCTTATACAAATAAGGCTAGCAAAGAATTAGAAAACCGATTAAAAAAAGAAAATATTAATCAAGGGAAAAGTTATTTAGGTACAATCGATAAATTTTATATTTCTGAAATAATCAAACCTTTTAGTAAATTATTGTTTAATAAACAAATTGACTTTAAAATTATTAATAATTTTGAAAATTATCCTGAATATATGGTTTTAGATGAGTTAAAACAAACAAATCACAGAAGCAATTTATATGATCTTTTGTATAAATCATTGGAAAAGGGACTAATCTCTCTATCAATTTGTGGAGAAACCGCCTTATATATAATAGAGCATATTCCACAAGTTCTAAAATATCTCAGTGCAAAGTATACACATATATTTATTGATGAATATCAAGATTGTGGCCTAAGTCAACACAAAGTGTTTTTAAAACTAGTAGATTCCGGAATTATAGGTATAGCAGTAGGAGACTTAAATCAATCTATTTTTGCCTTTGCGAAAAAATACCCAAAATATTTAGAAGAACTGACACTCTCCGAACAATTTATTCATTGTCAATTAACTGTTAATCATAGATGTCATCATTCAATTTCTGATTATTCTTTAGAACTTTTAGAAAAGGAATATGAAAGACAACCTTCAAATGATTTAAGAGTTTTTAAAATAAATATAGAGGGCACGGAAATAAATATTGCACGTGAAATAGAAAAAAAACTTAATAGTTTGAAGAGTACTTATAATATACAGAATAACAATGATTTTGCTATCCTTTGCAAAAGTAATAACATTGCAGATTTGTATTCAAGAATTTTAAAAATCCCTAATAAAGTATTTAAAGATACGCCCTTAGATAGAAATAATGATGCTCATTCAAAGATTTTTAAGGATTTACTTTTATTTTATTATTCATACCAATTAAAAAATGATACTATAAATGAATTTGTAAACACGTATATACATGAATCAAACAGTAAAAATTTTCGTATTGGCCTAGATATTATATATAATATTGTTAATAAGAAAGAAGAAAGTTTAATCGATATATTAGAATGCTTTATAAACTTCTCTCAATTAATTACTACATTAGATCTTGATCCTGAAGTTATAAATAGTTTGGAAAATGTGTTACAAAATAAAGAACAGTTGTCCTCATTTAAACCATCATCTAAAGATGATATTAATATTATGACTCTACATAAGTCAAAAGGACTTGAGTTTCAGTGCATATTTTTAATGGAAGTATATGAATATATATTGCCCAAATATTTATCTACATATAATGAAATCAAACAAGAGTTAAACTTACATTATGTTGGAATAACGAGGGCTATTGATGCTTGTTTTATTTTAATAGGCGAAGAACGTTATAATAGTTACCAAAATAGGTATGTAAAAGCTAAAGAATCTCCTTTTTTAAACAAAAATAGACTTCAGAAGTTTAGACAAAATATTAAATGGTAATTAAATAATAATTTAAAGGATGATTATATTGACTAATAACAGAAAAAAGGTATCTGATCCAACTAAAAAAGTCCTTTTTGCTAAGTCTATGAATAAATGTGCTTTCCCAGATTGTTACCAACAAATAATTGATGAGTATGGGAAAGTCAACGGTGAAATTTGTCATATTCATGGAGTAAATAAAAACAGTGCAAGATATAATTCTGAAATCACTCATGAACAACAGGTGTCAGAAGAAAACCTAATAATATTATGCCCAACTCATCATACAATAATAGATAAAAATGAAAGTCAATTTACTGTGAGTGATATAAAAAATTGGAAATATGAACATGAAAAAATATATGAAAATGCTATAAAAAATTTAGCAGAAGTTGAAAGTGCAGTTGATACTACAAGAAATCAACAAGTTATAAATTTTTCTACATTAAGTAAATTAAAAAAATGTTTACGGTATAATGACGAGCAGTTAGAAGATGCGAAAAATGAATTAACTAATTTGGCGGATATATTAAAAAATATAACTAAGGATACACGAGATGTATTTTTCAGTATTTTATATAGATATAATACTGAAAATTATATAAGCATTAAAGAAATAGAAATTAGTTATCAGAGTAAAGAGAAATATGTGGAAGATCGACTAATAATCTTAAAAAGTTATCGGTTGGTTGATATTGAAATTGACGATGAAAATAATAAACCCTATGTAATGGTGGCAAACAATATCAATAATATAATTTATGACTTAATTGAACTATCAAATTCAGGAAAAATAGATTTGGAAGAAATAATACTGAATTTAAATTTTACTGAATTAGATTAATAAATAATTTCTAGCGCAAACTGCTATTATCATTTGAGATTATGAATTATTCTGTGTCTTGTTTCAAATTTAGATTAAAATGGCCTCGTTCTTTGGATATTTAACAAGATCTTCATCTATTTAAAGCTTCAAACCTCTTACTATTATGGATAGTTAGAGGTTTTTATGGTGTGATTAAAATAGCCATTTACCTATCATTACTATTAAGTTAACAATAGAATATTAGTTAAAATACAAATACTGATTACTGTAACAGTGATATGAGCATGCGCTTCGACCATTAATTTATATCCCCCAGGTTAGTTAACGATTAAGAAGTAGGCGATAGCCTAATTTTAAAAAGAAACAATGTACTAAATAGTTAATTACAACTTTAATAAATCCAAAAGCTCATTTTTAATACAAAATAATACTCTAGACTTAGAGCCTTTATTTGCATAACAAATTTTAAAGCATAAAGTTAGAATTTTTAAGTATGTCTTTTTACTGATAAATAAGGTAATATAAATATACTTACAGCAATTTAATGGGAGTATAAAATGATGAAATATATAATTATTAAAAAAATAAAATATTTATTGATACAACTATTGAGTTTAAAAATAAAATCAATATGATTATTGGTAAAAATGGTAAAGGTATGTCATCGTTACTATGGAATAAACTCTTTTTACAAATTGGTGTCTACACATGATCAGTTTAGAAGATTTTCACGGTAAAGTTGTACCTGATGTAACTAATATTAAAGTATATAAAATTAGTTATATTTATTGGGCCCTTCCTATGTTAAACACACAGAATATGGAAACATGGTTTAAGGAAGTAACCGGAGTTTTTTCTAAAGCGAACGGCGTTATTCAAATAGTTAAACCTTCAGAGAATAAAGAAGAAACAGGAGCTTATAATTTAGATTATTGGGAGCTCCCAGAGAGTTATAAGCAGTTTAACGAATCTTATAATACAAAAATAGAAGATCATTTAAAATATTTTGGAGGGGAATTTGAAGCGCATAAGAATTGGTATGTAAGGTCGCTAAAAGGGCATACTTATATGAAATTTATTTTCACTCCGTTAATTGAAGTGAAAGATGAAGAGATATTCTTATTCTTTATAAATGTTAGTATATATAGTAATGGAGTTATCTCCATAGAATTAGTAAGTGGTTTGATTACTTCAGGACATATAAAAGAAGATAGAAATAATAATGTAGTATTTTTATGGAAAAATACTCAAAATCAAATTGTAGGATCTGATAAAGTTGGTACTAGTGGAAAAAGATTTAAAGGTATAGATGCAGGAAGTGATAGTAGGTATGGGTTTAGTTTTAAGCGTGGCGCACCTAATAATTTATATGTTTTTGAATCAGCTATAGATGCAATGAGTTATGTCTCATTAAATAAAAATATCTCAGGAGAATTTGTATCAATGAATGGTTTAAAAAGAGATACACTCCTATCGAACATTGTGTTGTTCAAAGAAAAATACAATAAGAACCCAGAAAAGTTTATGTTTGTGTAGATAATGATCAACCAGCAAAAGAATTCCTTAAATCTCTACCAAAACTTCAATTTAAAGACACTGAAAAAGACGTTAAATATAACTATTTAGTTCCAGATGAAAGTTTAGGTAAAGACTGGAATGATGTTTTAAAAAAGAAAACTATAAAGATTAAATTTCATTTAGAAAATGAAGGCTTATCTATATAGTTACGTTGCTAATATTTGCATATAGATTAATATAATCCAAGCTAAAATAAGCATTTATAGTGATTTTAAACTAGAGCTCAATTAAATTCATTGTATATAAACATATGGAAAACCATTATATTATTTTACGCTAGCCAATCAAATAATATAATTAAAAAGTGATGTTTTTATGTACAATGGTTACGAAAATACCTACAATATTATTATCATCATGAAAGGAAGAACCACCATGATAACATCAAAAGAACAACTTTTAAGGGAATTCAATTTACCATTCACCTCATACCAAATTATGCCACTAGAATATTTCTACTTATTTATGGAAAAAGAGAAAGAACATTATTCATTCACTTTTTACTTTTCATTATTAAACGAAATAATTATTGAAGAGAAAAAAACTATGTTTGAACTATCGTTACGAAAATCACTAATACGCCTTGATAAGATAACTAAAGTGACAAATGATTATTTGATTAAGCACATAAACCCTAAATTTTCTAATCACAATATTCTAAATACATTAGCGTTTGTAAACGAAGTGGAAGCAAAGGAATACCTGAAAGATTTAAACGGATCATTATCTGCAAAAGAAATTTTTGATAGATATAAATAGTTTGATTATATGTATGTTTCACGTCATATTGAAATAGAAATGGAAGTTGGATGTCATATTAATAGAAAGAAAAAACCCCTCGCAATAGATAATAGTGAGGGGTTTAGCCTTTAAAGAATTCACTTTTTATAAACGGATTATAGCATGAATAACAATAAAATTATTGATAATAGTAGTGAACTAGTACATTAAAAAAGCTGAAATTTTAGATAGACGTGAAGGCTTCTCTTGACCGAATTTTGTTAGGTTATCAAACCTTTTTTTATATGAACTGTACCTATAAATTCTCCATGATAATAATATAACCAGCACTAAACTTGAAGAAGTAATAAGCATTGGAATAAAACTCATTTTAAAAATGTCTAAAATCTGTATTATCGAAAAACATGTGATTACAAACGTAACGAAACCTATTAAATTAAGAAACGATTTTTGTGTATTGTTTTTTTCTATTTCTGTAATATCTTTAGCAGTATTGAAAATATTTTCAACTTCACTCTGTATTTGAGAATTTAATATTTCACTTTTTAATTTTGAATATAAAATCTTAATACTAGGTTGCTTAGAAGTATAAATATTTGTATGATTATAATTAAAATTATTTAAATACTGATTAAATTTGTTTATTTCTTCTAAAGTTTTATAACCCCATTTATCAGGTCTCTCTATTTTAATACAATTAGTAATAATATTATTATGAATAGGCACTAAAGCTGAAAGTATATATGTATAATTTATTGCTGTATATTTTAATCTGTTTTCAATATAATCCTCTCTTGAAATTTGATATTTTGAACTATTAATCGAGAAGCATAAATTCACTTCATCTGAATATATATCAAAATGATAATGTGTGATATTAGATAAATCTTGATGAAATGTATTACCTAAATCTACAAAATGAGGGCTAGTTGTAATTTTTTTAAGTATTTCATCATCTATTTTTTTCGAAAACATTTTATTATCAAAACTAAAGACACGAAAGTTTTTAATGAAAAAAGGTGCATTTAAAGTTTCATATAAGACAGGTTCAATCTGTTTTATATATTGGTCTAGTACGTCTACGGAATTTTTTTTGGATGATTCTTTATAATAAGCTGGTTTACCATATTTATAGTTAGGTATAAATATTTTTTTAAAGTTTTTATAAAAACTGGTGTAATCATTAGAAAGTTCAAGGTCATCTATATTTTGAAATATCTCAATAATAAATTCTGAGCGCCTATAGAATTTTATAGATACCCCAATAAAATTGATTTTATTATTGATGTCATAAGTTATTAAGGGAGGTAATATAATTCTATTGAATTCAGTATTTTTATTTTCACCTATAAAGTTTTTTGATGAATAATTGAAATTCGAATAATATTCTTCAATAAAATCATAAAAATCATCTTCATTAAAAGATGTGAAAGTTGAAGGAACTTTTATTGATAAAAATTCTCTTATATCATTGCTTGATATATTTTTATCAATTTCAGAACTATACAACCCTAATACTTGGAGTTTCTCGAAAGCACTATTAAGAAACCTAGGATCAATATGTTCATTGTATAAATTTTCATAATCTTTAAGTATGTAATACTTATAATCTAGTTGGTGACCAAGTAATGAATGTTTCAAATTAAAAATCTCCTGTTTTATTTATTTCAAGTTATACTAAAATATTGAACTATTAAATAAGTCTTAATAACTCACTTGATTTTTAGTTTTTTCTAACAGCATGTCATTAAATAAATATAAAAGCTATCATTAGCACGCTGAGAAAGTGTCTAATTTGCACCGAAAGTACCATAGTAATACAATTGTTTACTATATTGCAAAATAAGATTGAACGCTGATCACTTACTATGCTTAAATGACTTAAGTACGGCTAACGGAACCATAGCAATGAAAATTGAAATTAAAATAAAAATTAATACTCCTAAAACATCCATCGCTATATTAATATCTGCATTTAATAACCATGTAATTTCCTTCAAAAATGTATCGTCTTTATATTTATCTATTAACCAATAACCAATTATACCGACTAAGAATATATCTCTAATATTATCAATCATCAATTTATTTTCTTCATATTTATTAGTATTTCTAGTTATTAAAGAGTATAACGCATTCGCTAAAACAGCCATAACTACTAAAACAAAATCATCTGCATTATAACCAAAGCTATTAATTAAAGCTAAGCATAGTGATATTAGAAACATTGCAACCACACATAATAAAGGTACCAAATTCTCAGTGATTTTATCCCATACTATCACTAAGAATGGTTTATAATTGTGTCTTAAAGATATTTTGTTAAAATATTTACTGAATTGTATAATTTGTATAAGAAATAATACAAAAATTACAGGCACAACAGTTTCTATGAGCATGACGGCAACAAATCGTGTTGGAATAAAATCTTTGATAATAGATAAGACAATAAAAATTATTGATAACATTGCAATACACATCGAAAAAATAATAAATATACAAATAAATTTATAAATTACTATACATACTTTATCAAAACTTTTAAATAAAAACCTCCAAATTTCACTCAAGAAATAGCATCCTTTCATAATAATGCTGATATTTTCATTTATTTATGTTGTAAATAACCAATAAATATTGGGTGTTTTAAAATAATTGATTCTTATTAGAATTCAAAATACCACATCTTGACCACACTAATCATTTAACTTAGTTAATAAATTCAACATATTGTGTAAATTATATATCAAAATACCACATATAAACCACCATAATTTTGAATTCGTACGTAATGTTATGAGTTCTTAAGTACTTAATACATACTAAGAATGCTGAAACGAAAGGATTTGACTTAATATAAATACAACCACTTTTATTGAAATGTTATCGGTTTTGCTAATAATAAGTTTATTATTAATATTAATTATACCTAATATAGCTAAACAATCCTCGCATATACAGACTAAGAGTTGTGAAGCACAGCTTAAAATGATAGATAGTCAAATTGAAGCCTATAGCTTAAAGTTTAATAAGAAGCCATCTACTATGGAAGAACTCGTTAATGAAGGTTATATTAAAGATAATCAAAAGCAATGTAAATCAGGCGCTTTAATATCAATTGACAATGGTGAAGCAGTTGCTAGTTAGTAAGGGATTTACTTATGTTGAAATGTTATTTGTTTTAAGTATTATAAGTATACTTATATTTTTACAAACTCAGCGAGTAACTTTTGACAAAAATGAGTTGAATTCAGCTAATTTAAAAGTAAATAATTTAATTATGCAATTTAATTATTTAAAGTCTAAAGCAATCAAAGATCAACAGTCTATAACATTGTTATTTAATGACTTTTCTACTCAAATCCGCGTAAAAGAACAAACTATGAAAAATTCTACTATTGATTTACCTCCCCATACGTATATACATCCGCGTACAAATTTAAACTATATTAACTTTGATAAAAACGGAGAGGTAAACAAATTTGGTTCGTTATATCTGAGTTTCGATAAATCTTTATATAAAATTATATTTCACATAGAAAAAGGACGCTTGAGATATGAGAAAGTATAATTTCTACGGTTCATTATTTATAGATGCGTTATTGTCTTTTTCAACAATAATTTTGATATGCATGTTGTTTATTCCCATGATGTTACAACTTTCTAAAGAAGTCCAAAACAAAATAACTGATATGGAGATGAAGAGGGTTATATTAAACTCACTATATCATTATGACAGATCAGCTTTAAAAAAAGGAATAGATTTAAATACTTATCATTTAAAGCTGGCTAATCAAAAACTTTGTATAATAAAAAAAGGAACGAAATATGAAAAATGCTATGGTAAAAAAGATTAAAGCATTTACGTATATTGAAGTTTTGTTCGCACTATTAATTACTATATTGATATTTACAATACTGCCTTCAATATTTAAAACGACGCACTTTATCGAATCACATTTTACAAATCAAATAAACCTAGATTTAGAATTTTTTGCTGCTGATTTAACGCGTGATTTATTAAAAAAAGATTCTCAAATTATAGTAAATGACATACGAAAAAATACAGTGGTCATAAAAAATAATAATAAAGATATGATATATGAATTAAAAAATGATAAGATTATAAAAAGTATTAACGGTAAAGGAAATATAACTTTATTAAACAACGTTAAATCTGCTGAATTTAAAGTAATCAATTTTAAAACTTTAAAAATTAATCTACAGATAATTGAAAAAGGGAATTTCTATGAAAGACAATTATATATTTAACAATAATGCATACATCTATCCTTTTGTGCTGGCAATATTTATGCTATATTTATCTTTAATTACAATTTATGTATTTCAGATTGGGATACAATTAAAAACTTTAGATAACATAGAGAAATATTATGAAAATCAAATTAATTTATTTATGAAGAAGGAAGATATTTTTGAATAACATTAAAATGGAACCGTTGATATTAATTGGATTTATGGGAACTGGTAAGACAACTTTAGGTAAATATCTTTCAAAACATAATCAACTATCCTACATTGACTTAGATGCGTACATAGTGCAACAAGAAAATCAGTCTATACCAGATATTTTTAAACAAATAGGTGAAGCAGGTTTTAGAGAATTGGAATATAAGTATCTAAAAGAATGTATAAACCACTATAATATTATTTCGACTGGTGGTGGAATTATTGAAAGTGATCAAACATTCGACTTTTTAAAACTACAAAGAAGAGTAATATGGTTAGATTGTGACTTGAACATTGTTTATAATAGAATCAAAAATGACAGCAATAGACCTAATGCAAACAATAAATCTCTTTTTGAATTAAAAAGCTTGTATTCTTCAAGGGTTTCAAGATATAATGAAATCGCATTCATAAAATTAAATAGCAGTAAATCTCTTCACTCATTGCAATGTGAGATTATGGAAGAGGTAGTTTGCGAATGATCAGTATTGGAGAGAATGGTTAGTTATAATAGTTATAACTTTAGTCCGTCGCCGAAGGTGCAAGTTTAACGAAACTCTCAGGCAAAAGGATAATACTGTGACGCATTCCTGGAGAATTTAAACAGGGTAGCTTAGTCTACCCTGTTTTTTTTAATATATTTACTTAAATAATAGGAGGTTTCTTCATGTCTAATGAACTGAAAAAAACACCGCTTTATCAAACTTTTGTAAATAGCGGTGCTAAAATCGTAGAATTTGGTGGATGGGCTATGCCAGTCCAATTTTCAAGTATTAAAGAAGAACATAATGCTGTTAGAACAGAAATCGGTTTGTTTGATGTAAGTCATATGGGTGAAATTCTGATAAAAGGTCGTGATGCTGCAAAGCTAGTACAATATCTCCTTTCTAACGATACTGAAAATTTGACTACTGATAAAGCTCAATATACTGCACTATGCAACGAAAATGGCGGTATTATTGATGATTTGATCACATATAAATTAGATGAAAATCTATACTTATTAGTAGTAAATGCTGGTAATACAGATAAAGACTTTGCTTGGATGAAAAAGAATGCCGAAAAATTCGATGCAGAGGTAATTAATGTTTCGAATGATTATGGTCAATTAGCAATTCAAGGTCCAAATGCACGTGACTTAGTTCAACAACATGTTGATGTAGATGTATCTTCAATGAAACCTTTCGAATTTAAACAAAATGTAGCATTTTACGGTAAAAACGTAATTTTATCACAATCAGGATATACTGGTGAAGATGGTTTTGAAATTTACTGCGATGCTGATGATGCCCCTTATTTATGGAATAAACTATTAGAACATAAGGTTGTGCCATGTGGTTTAGGAGCTAGAGATACATTAAGGTTGGAAGCTGGATTACCTCTACATGGGCAAGATTTAAGTGAAGATATCACACCATATGAAGCCGGAATCGCATTTGCAGCCAAACCATTAATTGAAGCAGACTTCATTGGTAAAAGTGTTCTTAAAGAGCAGAAAGAACACGGTTCAAAACGTAGAACAGTCGGTTTAGAAATGATTGAAAAAGGTATTCCTAGAACTGGCTATGAAGTATTGGATTTAGATGGTAATCAAATTGGAGTGGTTACTTCGGGTACCCAATCACCTTTAACTGGTAAATCAATCGGTTTAGCTTTAATTAATCGTGATGCTTTTGAAATGGGGAAAGAAGTGTTAGTTCAAGTAAGAAAGAGACAAGTAAAAGCAAAAATTGTTAAGAAAAATCAAATAAGTAAATAATACAAAGGGGTGTTACTGTGAGTCATCGTTATATTCCATTAACAGAGCAAGATAAGAAAGAAATGTTAGAAACCATTGGTGCAGATTCAATTGCACAATTATTTGGTGATGTGCCTAATGATATATTATTAAACAGAGAATTAGCTATCCCAGACGCTGAGGCTGAGACTTCATTGACAAAGCGTTTAAGTAGAGTTGCAAGTAAAAATATCACTAAAGAAACACACACTTCATTTTTAGGTGCAGGTGTATACGATCATTACGCACCAGCAGTAGTAGATGCGATGATTTCTCGTTCAGAATTTTATACTGCATATACGCCGTATCAGCCAGAGATTTCACAAGGTGAATTACAAGCAATTTTTGAATTTCAAACATTAATATGTGAATTAACCGAAATGGACATTGCAAACTCATCTATGTATGACGGCATTACAAGTTTTGCTGAAGCATGTATTTTAGCTTTTAATCAAACGCGTAAAAACAAAATCCTAGTTTCTAAAGGATTACATTATCAAGCATTACAAGTTTTAAACACATATGTAAAAACACGAGAAGAGTTTGAAGTCGTAGAGGTAGACTTAGATGGCACTATTACAGATTTAGAAAAATTAGAAGCAGCTATAGATGACGACACAGCAGCAGTAGCTGTGCAATATCCTAACTTCTATGGTTCAATTGAAGATTTAGAAAAAATCCAATCATTTATAGAGGGTAAAAAAGCCTTGTTTATCGTTTATACCAATCCTCTAGCTTTAGGGTTACTAACGCCTCCAGGTAGTTTTGGTGCTGATATTGTAGTAGGTGATACACAACCGTTTGGTATACCTGCACAATTTGGTGGCCCTCATTGTGGTTTCTTTGCTACAACTAAAAAATTAATGCGTAAAACACCTGGTCGTTTAGTAGGACAAACAGAAGATGCAGATGGACATCGTGGCTTTGTTTTAACATTACAAGCACGTGAGCAACATATACGTCGTGATAAAGCCACTTCAAATATTTGCTCAAATCAAGCATTGAATGCATTAGCTTCCTCAATTTGTATGTCTGCCTTAGGAAAAGAAGGTATTTATGATATCTCAGTACAAAACTTTGAAAACGCAAACTATGCAAAAGAACAATTTAGACAAGCAGGTTTAGAAGTGTCAAATGGAACTTCGTTTAACGAATTTGTAGTAAAATTTGATAAACCAGTTAAAGATATCAATGATGCACTTATACAAGAAGGAATCATTGGAGGTTTCGATTTAAGTGACGTAACAGAATCATTTGAAAATCATATGTTGATTGCTGTAACAGAATTGAGAACAAAAGATGAAATTGACACATTTGTTAAGAAAGCAGGTGAACTAAATGGTTGTAAGTAAATCGAGTCCATTAATATTTGAACGTTCTAAAAAAGGCCGTTATGCGTATTCATTACCTAAAAAAGAAATAGATAATGGTGCTGTTGAAAATTTATTAGATGATAAATTCATTAGAAAAAATAAAGCTGAACTACCAGAAGTTGCTGAATTAGATTTAGTGAGACATTACACAGAGCTTTCAAATAAAAACTTTGGTGTAGATTCAGGGTTTTATCCATTAGGTTCGTGTACTATGAAATATAATCCAAAAATAAATGAAAAAATTGCTAGAATCCCGGGATTTGCAGAATCACATCCATTACAAGATGAATCACAAGTTCAAGGCTCTTTGGAGATTATTCATAGTTTACAAGAAGAGTTGAAAGAAATAACAGGTATGGATGAAGTAACGTTACAACCTGCTGCTGGCGCACATGGTGAATGGACTGCTCTAATGATTTTCAAAGCATATCATCAAAAAAATGGAGAAGGTCATCGTGATGAAGTTATTGTTCCTGACTCTGCACACGGAACTAACCCAGCTTCAGCTGCATTCGCAGGTTTCAAGTCTGTAACTGTTAAATCAAATGAACGCGGCGAAGTAGATATTGATGACTTAAAACGTTTAGTTAATGATAAAACAGCAGCTATTATGTTAACAAACCCTAATACTTTAGGTATTTTTGAAAAAAATATTATGGATATTCGTAATATTGTTCATGAGGCTGGCGGATTATTATATTATGATGGTGCAAATTTAAATGCCATTATGGATAAAGTTAGACCAGGCGACATGGGATTTGACGCAGTGCATTTAAACTTACACAAAACGTTTACAGGACCACATGGTGGTGGTGGACCAGGTTCTGGACCAGTAGGTGTTAAAAAAGAACTTGCGAGCTTCTTACCAAAACCAATGGTTGTTAAAGAAAATAATATTTATAAATATGACAATGATATAGAAAATTCTATTGGCCGTGTTAAGCCTTTCTATGGTAACTTTGGGATCTATTTAAGAGCATATACTTACATTCGTAGTATGGGAAATAAAGGCCTTGAAGAAGTTTCTGAAGCTGCCGTATTAAACGCGAATTATATTAAAGCAAGGTTGAAAGAGCATTTTGAAATACCTTACAGCCAATATTGTAAGCATGAATTTGTGTTAAGCGGCTCTAAACAAAAAGAACATGGTGTTCGTACATTAGATATGGCTAAACGTCTATTAGATTTTGGTGTACACCCACCGACAATCTATTTCCCACTTAATGTTGAAGAAGGTATGATGATTGAGCCAACAGAAACTGAGTCAAAAGAAACTTTAGATCACTTCTGCGATACAATGATCCAAATCGCAAATGAGGCTAAAGAGAACCCAGACGTTGTATTAGAAGCACCGCATACAACTATTATTGATAGATTAGATGAAACAAAAGCAGCAAGAACTCCAGTGTTAAAGTTTGAAAACCTGCGTTCAGAAAAAGAATAGTCAGTTTACACTAACCAATGATAGTATATTAAATCTATATAAATGTAAAAATCGGACTGGTATAAAACCAGTTCGATTTTTTGTGCAAAATAAAAAGCGTAGTCAACATCAAATGTTAACCCGCTTATTATTTAAAAGCTATAAAGTTATTTTTTAGATTTAATTTTACCAGTCCATTTTTTATATCCACCTTTTAACATGTAGATATCCGTGTAGCCGTTTTTCTTTAAAGTTCTGGCTGCTCGATAACTGGCAATGCCATTCGCATCACAAAGATAGATAGGTTGATCTGTTCGTAGACCTTGGAATCTTTGTTTAAACATTGTAATTGGAATATTACGTGCACCATTGATGTGTCCGTAATCATAATCCACTTTTTCTCTTACATCAATAACTTGAGCTTTGCGCAAACCATCATGGAACTCATTTTGGTTTAATTCTGTGACTGCTCTTTTATTTAGAAGATAATTGATTAGCATGTAAGCGATGATAATTATTAAAACTGCTAACGCTATAAACCAAAAGTTACTCATCTTGCATCCTCCCTAATTAACCGATATTATATATTATAAGACTGTTAGCGCAATTTATCAAAATATTTTTCTTACGATAAATAGTTATTGCTGACAAACTTGGACAATTATTGAAAACGATAACACAAAATTGCTGTTATCACAATTTAATTTAGCGATAGGAGTTTTGAAAGTGACAGAAACATGGAATTTTATAAATACTGGTAGCAAAGACCCATATTATAATATGGCAATGGATGAAGCTTTACTTAATTTTGTATCTAGAGGAGAGATAGATCCAGTAATTAGATTTTATACATGGGACCCTGCGACTTTATCAGTTGGTTATTTTCAAAGGCTAACTAAAGAAATAGATATTGAAAAGGTGAACACTAAAGGTTATGGCCTTGTACGCCGTCAAACAGGCGGTAGAGGGGTGTTACATGACAAAGAGCTTACATATAGTGTTATAGTCCCAGAATCACATCCTGAGATGCCTTCAACAGTAACTGATGCATATAGAGTTATTTCAGAAGGATTGCTAGAAGGTTTTAAACATTTAGGCTTTGATGCTTCTTTTGCTATTCCAAAATCAAAAGAAGAAAGAGCGAATTTAAAGCAACCAAGAAGCGCAGTTTGTTTTGACGCGCCTAGCTGGTATGAATTAGTCGTAGAAGGGCGTAAAATTGCTGGAAGTGCACAAGTTCGCCAAAAAGGAGTTATCTTACAACACGGTTCCTTGTTACAAGATGTAGACATAGATGACTTGTTTGATATGTTTGTATTTAAAAATGATCGGCTTAAAGATAAAATGAAGCAAGCATTTGTAGAAAAAGCTGTGGCAATTAACGATATTTCAAATCGTCATATTACTATAGAAGAGATGGAAGTAGCATTTGAAATAGGCTTTAAAAAAGGATTGAATATTGACTTTAAACCATTAGTACTTAATGAAAAACAACAAAATGAAATAAATGAGTTAATTGATAAATATAAATCTGACGAGTGGAATTACCGTAAATAGTTTGGTATAGGTTGTTCATTCAATAAATTAAAGTAATATAGGTTTACAAAATACTTTTTAAATATCTAAATTGTAAAATGAACCCCGAAAAGGTATCTATTTAAAAGAAACTTTTCGGGGTTCATTTGTAAAACCGTATTTCCCAAACGATTGTTATTTTTTCTTTTTCTTTTGTCTTTTATACTTACGTTGAGCACGTTTGTATTTACGCTGATCTTCAGTTAAGAAGAAGAAATAGTAGATTGCGTATATAATACCACCAAAAATGGCTAAGCTAATGACCATTCTTACAAAACTGAAGATAAAAGCATCAAGATTAAGTACTAATCCTACGATTGCAATTGCGATAACGATGTAAAATATTGCTTGTTTCAACTAAAACACTCCTATGTGATTGTTAACTTTGATTATCTTTAATACTGATAGTTGATAAAGATTTTTGTCCTTTTTGAATCTTTTTCTTATCTTTGGCGTCGTAACCATCTTTAATATCACTAAACGCTGAATTTAAGTCTTTGTCCAATTTAGTTATATTTTTATTTTTGGTTTTATCTTCACTATCCATCTTTTCTTTATCGACATCGCTTTTATATGTCGTAAATGCGCTATTCATCTTGTTTTTAATATCTACAAGTTTATCTTGTACTTTTTTATCACCTTTATTTTTTGATACATCACTTTTAATATCATTATATTGATCAATTACTTTAGCGATATCTTGATAATATGTAGAAGATGCTTTTAAATTAGCTGCTTTCTTTTTATTGCTTTTCGCTTTACCAATATCCTTTTTATCTTTCTCTAGCGCCACAATTTTATTTTGCTCTTTGCTAATTTCTTGTTTTAATTCTTGAATGTTTCCCTTTAACTTATGATTTTCATCGCGAAGTTTGGTCGTCTTTTCTTCTAAAGGACCAAGATTTTGACTTCCGCAACCAGCAAGTATACATGAAGCACATAAAATAGCCACTATTTTTTTCTTCATAACTCTCTCCTAATTCAAAAACTATAAATTTATACAATAATTATGCTATCATTTTAATGTATAAAAAGAAAATGTACAAACTTATTGTATAGGAGGATGACAAATGACAAGAATTGAAAAATTAAATAGCGCTATTAAATCAAAACATTTAGAAGCGGTAGTCGTACTTTCTGACTTTAACAGACGTTATTTATCCGGTTTTACTGGTACAAGTGGTGCGTTAATTATTACGAAAGATAACAACTTATTGCTTACTGATTTTAGGTACATTGAACAAGCGACTGCTCAAGCCCCAGAATTTAAAATCATCAAACAAGAAGGAAGCTTAATTGATGAAGTCAAAAAGCAGCTTGAAAAGTTAGACGTACAAAATGTTGGATTTGAAGGCAACTTAGTCAGCTACGATACATATCTTCAATTGAGTAAATCATACATTAGTTTAATTAGTATTTCAGGTATGATAGAAAAAATACGTGAAGTTAAAGATGAATCAGAAATTGAGTTGATCCAAAAAGCAGCAGATATAGTTGATGAAGCATATGAATATATTTTAACTGTGGCAAAAGCTGGTATGACTGAACAGCAACTAAAAGCAAAATTAGAAAGTAAAATGTTAGAACTAGGTGCTGAAGGAACTTCATTTGAAACAATTGTAGCTTCTGGTGAACGTGGTGCGCTACCTCATGGTGTTGCTAGTGACAAAGTTATAAATTCAGGAGAATTAATTACATTAGATTTCGGTGCATATTACAAAGGGTATTCATCAGACATCACTCGTACATTTGCGATAGGTGAGCCTGATCCAAAACTCAAAGAAATATATAATATTGTGTTAGAGGCAAACCAAAAAGGCATTGACGCCGCTAAAAAAGGTATAACTGGTAAAGCATTAGATGCTATCGCTAGAGATTATATAACCGAAAAAGGTTATGGTGAGGCGTTTGGACATTCGCTTGGTCATGGTATTGGATTAGACGTTCACGAAGGTCCTAACCTTTCTAGGAAATCAGATACGCCATTAGATATAAATAATTGTGTTACAATTGAACCTGGTATATATTTAGATGGATTAGGTGGCGTTCGTATTGAAGATGACATTTTAATTAAAGAAAATGGCTGTGAACGCTTTACTAAATCTCCCAAAAACCTTATTATTTTATAGAAGACCTTATAATTGAGGAGGAAACTGAATGATTTCGGTTAATGATTTTAAAACAGGCTTAACAATATCAGTAGATAATGGCATTTGGAAAGTTTTAGATTTCCAACATGTTAAACCAGGAAAAGGTTCTGCGTTTGTACGTTCTAAGCTACGTAATTTAAGAACTGGTTCGATTCAAGAGAAAACATTCAGAGGTGGCGAAAAAGTAGAAACTGCTATGATTGAGAATCGTCGTATGCAATATCTATATGCCGATGGAGATACGCATGTTTTCATGGATAATCAAACATTTGATCAAACAGAGCTACAAGGAGATTATTTACAACACGAATTAAATTTCTTAAAAGCAAATATGGAAGTCCAAATTCAAACTTACGGTAATGAAACACTTGGCGTTGAATTACCAAAAACAGTTGAACTTGTAGTAACAGAAACTGAACCAGGTATTAAAGGCGACACAGCAAATGGTGCCACTAAATCTGCTACAGTAGAAACAGGATATACATTAAATGTGCCTTTATTTGTTAATGAAGGTGACACACTTGTAATTAATACTGGTGACGGCAGTTACATTTCTAGAGCCTAATATTTTTATTATTTAAAAATGAAATGAGTAAAAACCTTTCCAATATATTGGAAAGGTTTTTTATGGTTATTATAAATATAAAAGGTTATATTAGATAATATAATGTTTATGAATACTATAATTTCTATAATTAAACTGTTAAATTATAAATACTTAACTTTATATTTAATGTTCAATTTGAGTATGATTTAGTGCGTTCAAGTGCGCGATAAATCAAATGAAGTGTGTTGAACTATTATCAAGCCTAAAGTATCATTAATAACAATGTATTTATAGTGTAAGTTACATATGAATAAGAAAGGCTAAGTTACAATATTTTTATTTAATATAAAGATTTCATTTCTTTATTGATTAATCAAAGACAACACATCTTATTTATAAATTTAAGGTTTTTGCAAACTTATAGGCATATAGTACACGATAAAAGTTAATCAGTTTATTATAGAAAGTATGTATATGCTTGAATTGAACATATCACTAAAGTAAAATAAACTAGGTAAATGAAAACAATCTGAAGGAGTCAGTATTTATGAATTTTAAAGAAATTAAAGAATTAATAGAAATTCTTGACCAATCTAGCTTGACTGAAATTAATATTGAGGACAAAGGTAATATTTTAAATTTAAAAAAAGAAAAAGAAACTGAAATTATAACACCTCAAATTTCACAACAACCGATGCAACAAATAACACCACAACAAGGCGTGGCATCAACTCCTGCAGGAACACAAGGCGCTGATGAAACAAGCACAAATAATAACGCAAACACTAATGCAGTAGAAGATAACTTACAAACTATTAATGCCCCAATGGTTGGTACGTTTTACAAATCACCGTCTCCAGAAGAAAGTGCTTACGTGCAAGTTGGAGATTCTGTAACAAATGATTCAACAGTATGTATATTAGAAGCTATGAAATTATTCAATGAAATACAAGCCGAAGTCAGCGGTGAAATTGCTGAAATCTTAGTAGAAGACGGTCAAATGGTAGAGTATGGCCAACCGTTATTTAAGGTAAAATAATGAATAAAATTTTAATAGCAAATCGAGGGGAAATTGCAGTAAGAATTATTCGTGCATGTCATGATTTAGGTTTACAAACTGTGGCTATATATTCTGAAGGAGATAAAGACGCCTTACATACTCAAATTGCTGATGAAGCATACTGCGTCGGCCCAACCCAATCTAAAGATTCTTATTTAAATATCCCAAACATTTTATCCATTGCAACATCTACAGGCTGTGACGGCATTCATCCTGGATATGGTTTTTTAGCAGAAAATGGCGATTTTGCTGAATTATGCGATGCATGTCAACTTAAATTCATTGGACCAAGCTTTGATTCTATTCAAAAAATGGGAATCAAAGACGTAGCTAAAGAAGAAATGAAACGTGCTGAAGTACCAGTTGTTCCTGGCAGTGAGGGGCTTGTTTTAAATATTGAAGACGCGAAAAAAATTGCAAATCAAATAGGCTATCCAGTTATCATCAAAGCTACTGCCGGTGGTGGCGGCAAGGGTATTAGAGTTGCTCGTGATGAGAAAGAATTAGAAACTGGCTTTAAAATGACGCAACAAGAAGCGGAAACTGCTTTTGGTAACAGCGGTTTATACTTAGAAAAATTCATTGAGAATTTCAGACATATAGAAATACAAATTATGGGAGATAGCTATGGCAACGTTGTTCATTTAGGTGAACGTGATTGTACAATTCAACGTAGGATGCAAAAACTTGTTGAAGAAGCACCATCTCCAATATTAACTGAAGAAAAAAGACAAGAAATGGGTAACGCTGCAGTAAGAGCTGCAAAAGCAGTTAATTATGAAAACGCAGGTACTATTGAATTTATATATGACTTAGACTCTAATGAATTTTATTTTATGGAAATGAATACAAGAATTCAAGTTGAACATCCAGTTACCGAAATGGTTACAGGTGTAGACTTAGTTAAACTACAATTGAAAATTGCAATGGGCGAAAAATTACCATTTAAACAGAAAGATATTAAAATTGAAGGACATGCAATGGAATTCAGAATTAATGCTGAAAATCCATATAAAAACTTTATGCCTTCGCCAGGTCAAATCACTCAATATTTGGCTCCAGGTGGATTTGGCGTAAGAATTGAATCCGCATGTTATACTAATTATACAATTCCTCCATACTATGACTCTATGGTTGCAAAACTTATTGTTCACGAACCAACTAGAGACGAAGCAATCATGACAGGTTTACGCGCACTAGGCGAATACCTTGTATTGGGGATAGACACAACGATACCATTCCACGTTCGACTATTAAACAATGATATCTTTAGAAGTGGAGAATTTAATACTAATTTCTTAGAAACATATAATATTATGGATGATGAATCTAATTAGGGGGTAAGTGAAATGGTCAAAGTATCAGAGTCCACACATTCCAATTTAGGGAAAATTGAGATTGCGCCCGAAGTTTTAACAGTTATAGCAAGTATAGCAACATCTGAAATCAAAGGTATTCAAGGTCATTTTAAAGAGTTAAAACATACAAGTATTGAAAATATAAGCAAGAAACAATTAAGTAGAGGTATAAAAGTAGATACAAGAGAAGATGGCATTTATATAGATGTATATTGCACTTTGTCCTATGGAATTAATATCTCAGAAACAGCTAAAAAAATACAACAGGCTATATATAATTCATTAACAACAATGACCACAATTGAACCTAGCCAAATTAATATCCATATCACGCATATCGAACCAATAAATTAAAATTAAATAAAGCAAATTTACTTTATAAATACATTTTGTGAAAATCTGAAATAACCGTTTATTTTGAAATGCGTCCTATTTTTCTATTCACAAATGATTTACAAATAACACTATGCTTAAGGGAGTTTATAATGAGTCGTAAAGAATCGAGAACACAAGCTTTTCAAACTCTATTTCAACTTGAAATGAAAAATAATGAATTAACTATTGATGAAGCAATTAGTTTTATTAAAGATGATAATCCTGATTTAGAATTTGATTTTATCAACTGGCTAGTAACGGGTGTAAAAGATCATGAATCAGTCTTAGATGAAAAAATCCAACCGCATTTAAAAGATTGGACTTTAGATAGATTACTAAAATCTGACCGCATTATTTTAAGAATGTCCACTTATGAATTGTTAAATAGTTCAACGCCACAAAAAGTAATCATCAACGAAGCTGTGGAATTAGCAAAACAATTCAGTGATGATGATCATTATAAATTTATAAATGGTGTATTGAGCAATATTGAATAAAAGAGTGATATAACATGACAGAATATTTGAGTGTATCAACACTTACTAAATATATTAAATATAAATTTGATCAAGACCCACACTTACAATCCGTTTTAATTAAAGGAGAATTGTCTAATTTTAAAAAGCATAGTAGTGGTCATCTCTATTTCAACGTCAAAGATAACAATAGTGTTATTAGTGCAATGATGTTTAAAGGAAGTGCCTCGAAAATTGATTTTGAACCTAAAGAAGGTGACGAAGTGCTTTTAGAAGCGCGCGTGTCAGTATACGAACGCCGTGGGAATTATCAAATTTATGTCAATAAAATGCATTTAGATGGCGTTGGTAACCTATACCAAAGATTAGAACAACTAAAGAAAAAACTTACTAAAGAGGGTTATTTTGATCAAAATAACAAAAAAACCATACCTAAGTTTCCTAAGAAGATTGCAGTATTAACAGCAGGCACAGGTGCAGCAATTAGAGATATTCATACTACAATCAACAGTAGATACCCTTTAGCAGAACAAATACAGATCAGTACCCTTGTACAAGGTGAACAAGCGAAAAATGATATTATTAATAATATACAACAGGCTGATGAAATAGGTGTCGACACGATAATTATTGGGCGCGGCGGAGGTTCTATTGAAGACTTATGGAACTTTAATGAAGAGGATGTTGTTAAAGCAATATACGCATGTACTACGCCTATCATTTCCGCAGTTGGCCATGAAACCGATTTTACACTCAGTGATTTTGTTGCAGATATTCGTGCAGCTACGCCAACACAAGCAGCAGTTATGGCTACACCAGATCAATATGAATTACGTCAATACTTACAACAAATAAATTTATCACTTACACGTTTTATAAAACAGCATTTACAACAACAAAGAAAACATTTAGAACATGTATCATCTTATTACAAATTTCAAACGCCAACATTGTTGTATGATCAACAAATTCAAAAACGAGATGATTTAGAAAAACAACTTAATTTATCGATGAATTTAGCAATTAAAAATCATCAACAGCAATTACAACTATTATTGAATAAGTTTAATCTTAAAGGTTTTAAACAAAATATAAATAGAGAACAATTAACAAACGCTCAAAAGCGAGATGATTTAAATAAAGTTATGAATAATTTTATTCACAACCAAAAAAATAATTTAGCTAGAAAATTAGAAAGTCTTAATAATTTGAGTCCTACAAATACCATGTTACGTGGTTATACAATTGTTAACAAGGATAATAACGTTATTACAAGCACTAGTGATTTAGCTGAAAATGACAACATAGTATTAACAATGAAAGATGGCGTTGTTGATGCTCAAGTTAAGAAAGTAAGGTGTAATGATGAGCAATAGTAATACACAAAGTTTTGAGGAAATGATGAAAGAGTTAGAAAATATCGTACAAAAGCTTGATAATGAAAATGTATCATTAGAAGAATCTCTAAACTTGTATCAACGTGGCATGAAATTATCAGCAACTTGCGATGAAACATTAAAAGACGCCGAAAAGAAAGTCAATGAATTAATGGCAGATGAGCAAACTGATAATAATGATGATGTCGTGAAGGAAGATAATGAAAATGAATAAAAAAATGGAAAACTTAACAAAGGAAGTTAACCAACTATTATCCGAAGCGATTCCGAATTCAGATTTAAATACAAATTTAGAAGAAAGTATGCGTTACTCATTAGAAGCTGGTGGAAAGCGCATTAGACCAGTGTTATTGCTTTTAACATTGGATATGTTATCCAATGATTATAGAGCTGGACTTTCTTCAGCACTTGGCTTAGAAATGATTCATACTTATTCTTTAATACACGACGATTTACCACCAATGGATAACGATGATTATCGCAGAGGTAAACTTACAAATCACAAAGTATTTGGTGAGTGGAAAGCAATATTAGCTGGTGATGCACTCTTAACCAAAGCATTTGATATTATTGTGAATGATGAATCAGTCGATGATACTTCTAAAGTCAAATTACTTAAACGTTTAGCTTTTGCTGGTGGACATTTAGGTATGGTAGGCGGCCAAACTCTAGATATGCAAAGCGAGGGTGAGGGCGTCAAAGTAAATATTGATACACTTGAACAAATTCATAATGCCAAAACAGGGGCGTTGCTCAAATTTGCAGTGATGGCCGCAGTAGATATTGCAAAGCCTGAATCAAATGTTGCTGATGCATTAGAATCATTTAGTGAACACTTAGGATTAATGTTCCAAATTAAAGATGATTTATTAGATGTATATGGCGATGAAGCGAAGTTAGGTAAAGCAGTTGGTAGTGATATTGATAACGATAAGAGTACATATGTATCATTATTGGGGCAACAAGGAGCCGAGGAAAAAATGACATATCATACCCAAGAAGCTTATGATTGTCTAAAACAATTACCAGATAAGTACAATATCGAAAATTTAACATATATTATTGAATTATTTAATAATCGCGAATCTTAATGGATTCTTGTAGAGGGCGAGAATACGAAATCATCTTTCAAATTTTGATTTCCATTCCGTCCTCTTTTTAATTACGGTTAATATTCACTATAAAAAGAAAGTTAATATAAACTTCGTTTGGTGAGAGTTTAAACTGAATTTAGAAAACAAGGGTGATTTTTAATTATTAGTTTATCACATACTATTCAATAATTATTCATTACTTTTATAATTATCATTGTCATACAACAGTTATTTAAATATATTTAACGCCGTTACTTCACCTTTGACATGCAGATTTATCGTTTTCATTTAAGTAATATTTCAACTATCTTTAGTAGTAGTATTTATATGCATGTGTTAAAATAAATGTATAAATATTCGTTTATAGAGGTGCTATATATGGCTAAAAAATCAGTAAGACATATTAAAATTAGAGAAATAATTTCAAACGAAAAAATCGAAACACAAGATGAATTAGTAAAACGATTAAATGAGTACGAATTAAATGTCACTCAAGCTACAGTTTCCAGAGACATTAAAGAATTACAATTGATAAAAGTCCCCACACCAACAGGACAGTATGTTTATAGTTTGCCAAATGATAGAAAATATCATCCTCTAGAAAAACTGGGCCGTTATTTAATGGATTCTTTTGTAAATATAGATGGCACAGGTAACCTATTAGTTTTAAAAACATTGCCGGGAAACGCTCAATCAATCGGTGCAATCTTAGATCAAATTGATTGGGAGGAAGTTTTAGGTACTATTTGTGGTGATGATACTTGTTTAATTATCTGCAGAGATGAGTTAGCAAGCGAAAAAATCAAAACGCGCATCTTTAATTTATTATAAGTGTAAGGAAGTGTTTAGAAGGATGCTACAGACTTTATCTATCAAACAATTTGCAATCATTGATGAACTAGAAGTTCATTTTGGCGATGGCTTAACAGTATTAAGTGGTGAAACTGGCGCAGGTAAATCAATTATTATCGACGCCATTGGACAACTGATTGGTATGCGCGCGTCATCAAATTATGTAAGGCATGGTGAAAAGAAAGCTATTATTGAAGGCATATTTGATATTGACGAAAGTAAAGAAGCCATTTCAATACTTGAAGCTTTGGATATCGACATAGATGAAGATTTTCTATTAGTTAAAAGAGAAATTTTCAGCACTGGTAAAAGTATTTGTAGAGTTAACAATCAAATCGTCACTTTGCAAGATTTACGTAAAATTATGCAAGAATTGTTAGATATTCATGGTCAACATGAAACACAAACTTTATTAAAACAAAAATATCATCTACAATTACTCGATAACTATGCTGAAAATCAATACAAAAGCTTACTTGAACAATACGTTGACACTTATGATCAATATAAAGCTAAAAAGAAAGAGCTTGAAGAGTTAGAATCTGCCGACCAAGCTTTATTACAACGTCTCGATTTACTTAAATTTCAGTTCGAAGAAATCCAAGAAGCAAACTTGGTTGACGGTGAAGTTACACAACTTGAATCAGACATTAAACGTATACAAAACTCAGAAAACCTAAGTTTAGCTTTAAATAATGCGCATCTAACTTTAACTGATGAGCATGCGATTACAGACCGTCTATATGAATTGAGTAATCAATTACAATCAATAAGCGATATTTTACCTGAAAAATATGATGAACTTAAAGAAGAAGTCAATCAATTTTACTACACTTTAGAAGATGCTAAACATCAATTGTATGATGAATTGACTAATACTGAATTTGATGAACACTATTTAAATGAACTTGAGGCTAGAATGAACGTCTTGAATGATTTGAAAAGAAAATATGGTAAAGATATTAGTGAATTAATTAAATATCAAGACAAATTAGCGAATGAAATTAATAAAATCGAAAACTATGAAGAAAGTACTTCTCAGTTAAGACAAGAAATTGAAAAATTATATGAAAATGTAATTAAATTAGGTTCAGAATTATCCCAAAAACGTCGTGTTGTGGCTCAAACACTTCGCGATCACATCGTGGATGAAATTCAAAATTTACAAATGAAGGATGCTAATTTAGAAATTTCATTTAAACCTTTAGATGTTCCTAATAGAGAAGGCATTGAATTTGTAGAGTTTTTAATCAGTCCTAATAAGGGTGAACCTCTTAAAAGTTTAAATAAAATTGCATCTGGTGGGGAGCTATCGCGTATTATGCTTGCGCTTAAAACTATTTTTGTTAAAACACGAGGACAAACGGCAATATTATTCGATGAGGTAGATTCTGGGGTTTCAGGTCAAGCAGCACAAAAAATGGCTGAAAAAATGAAAGGATTAGCCAAACATATTCAAGTAATTTGTATTTCTCATTTGCCACAAGTAGCATCAATGAGCGATCATCATCTATTTATCAGTAAAGATTCAGTAGATGACCGAACTACTACACATGTCCAGGAGCTTTCAGGTTCAGAACGTATAGACGAAATAGCGAGAATGATTTCAGGTGCAAGTGTAACAGATATCACACGTCAAAATGCTAAAGAAATGATAGATCAAAATCAACATGCCTAACGGCGTACATTTTAATTAATTATTTATAGTAATATCGAATATAATTACTTCATAAAATGAGAAAGGTGTTGATTTTATGCAATATCAACATTTAATTGATTCTTCATATAATTTAAAAGGTAATGTTGCGATTTTATATGCAAATGATGAAAAAATGTTATCTGTTGTCATGAAAGCACTTATTTTAACAAAAATTGATGTATATTTATATGACACACAAGATGCTACAGAGATAATCCGTTCATTCGATATGGATGCACAATTACTCAATCGAATTCATATTCTTACTTTTAGCAATGACAATGAACTTTTTAAACAATGTGCTGATGATTTGTCTACTGGTAAAGTATCAGTATTAGTCAAAGGTAATTTAATGTCATCAACATTATTATCCTTTGTTCTTAGTAATAAAAGCTTTATTGCTCAGCATGGATTTTTAAACCATGTTGCATGTTTTAACGTGCCAAATTATCATAAAACATTAATGTTAAGTGATGTAGCATTAAACATTAATCCTTCGGTAGAAGAAAAGAAACAAATAATTAATAATTTAGCTCATTTTTCTAAAGCGCTTGGTTATGACCAGTTTAAAGTTGGTATTCTTTCTTCTGTTGAAAAACCTACCAAAAAAATCTTATCATCTACTGATGCTGAAAAGCTCAAGAATATTTATAGCAGAGCAACATCTGAGTATTTATATGTAGATGGTCCATTTGCTTTTGATAACGCAATTAGTATGGAAAGTGTTATTAAGAAAAATATCAAGTCACAAGTTGCAGGCGATGTAGATGCTTTATTGGTATCACATATAGATGTTGGTAACGCACTATACAAATCCTTTACTTATTTTGCAGGAGCACGTGTAGCCAGTTTAGTCTTAGGAGCAAAGTTCCCGATTGTGTTGACTTCGAGAGCAGATACGAAACAAAATAAACTTGACTCATTAATACTAGCATTAAAAATATTAAACTAATATATTGATTACAAGAATTAACTAGGTGACTCAAACTAGTTAAGAATCATAGGTAGCAATTATCTCGAAACAGATATTTGAAAAAATTAAATCAGCAAATTTTCTTTCATTTTCAAATCCTAATTCAACTTCAAAAATAGGTTATTAATTTTATAATGTAAGAAGTTGATGTAATATATAAGTAGATAATATAATTTATAAATACAATAAATTAGTTTGAGGCACTCAATATCCAACTATCTAACGTAATTGATTTTAAGTATTTAGGTCTAATGTCTAAGAGGTTTCTTATTTTCCAAAAGAAGGTGCTGCAATGGCTCGAATTCTAGTTTTAAATTTAGGTAGTACATCATCAAAAGTTGCGGTATATGAAGCGCATAAGTGTATGTGGCATGAAACAATTCGACATGATATACAGCTTACATCTGCATCATTAATAGAACAAAAACCAGCAAGGCTCAATGAAATTATATCTTCTTTAAATCACACGTCAGATTACACATTAAAAAGTTTTGATGCAATTGCATGTAGAGGTGGATTACTAAAACCAATGCAAGGTGGCGTTTATCATATAAATAACGAAATGTATAACAATCTTAAGGCATTTAAATATGGTGTACACGCATCTAATTTGAGTGGTATGATTGGTTATGAATTAGGAAAAGAGCTGAACATCCCTGCATTTACGATAGATCCCGTCGTTGTTGATGAGTTAATAGATATTGCAAAAGTTACAGGCTTAAAAAATATTGAACGACGTAGTATATTTCATGCATTAAATCAAAAAGCTGTTGCTAGATTATATGCATCATCGATTCATAAAACGTATGAAGATGTAAATGTTATCGTTGCACATATGGGTGGAGGTATAACCATTGGCGCACATAAAAATGGGCATGTAGTAGATGTAAATGAAGGGTTGTTAGGTGAAGGTCCTTTTAGTCCAGAACGTGCCGGTTCAATACCCAATGATCAACTCTACGCATTTGGATATAAACATAATTTCACACCACAAGAGATGAATCACTTTTTAAGTAAAAAAGGTGGTTTCATTAGTATGTTCAAAACAAATGATTTAAAATTATTATCGGATAAATATGATTCAAACTCCGAAGTTAAATTAGCATTTGATGCGTTAGCATATCAAATTTCTAATGCTATTGGAGCTCGGTCAATTATTTTCCGCGGACAGGTAGATCAAATTATTTTAACGGGTGGTTTAAGTTACAGTAAATTATTAGTTCAAAAAATAATATCATTCGTTGATTGGATTGCACCTGTAACAATATATCCAGGCGAAAAAGAAATGGATACATTGGCGTTACGTACATCAAACGTACTAGACGGAAAAGAAAAGGTTAAAGCTTATAGTTAGGAGTATTAATATGTCAGAAGAAAAATATGATTTAGTCATTCTTGGTGGAGGTACTGCGGGTTATGTATCTGCGATAAGAGCTTCACAATTAGGAAAGAAAGTGGCACTTGTAGAAAAATCATTACTTGGTGGCACTTGTTTACATAAAGGATGCATTCCGACAAAAGCATTATTAAAATCTGCGGAAGTTATGCGTACAATCACAAACGCAACTGATTATGGCGTGGATGTTGAAGGGTTCAAATTAAATTTTGCGCGTATTCAAGAACGAAAAAATGAAGTAGTAAACCAAATGTTTAGCGGTGTTAACCATTTAATGGAACATAATAGTATCGATGTATTTAATGGTACAGGTAGGATATTAGGACCTTCTATATTCTCGCCACAAAGTGGCACGATTTCTGTAGAATACGAGGATGGTGAATCTGAATTAATACCCAATAATAATGTCCTCATAACTACAGGATCACAACCTATGTCTTTATCTTTTCTACCGTTTGATCATAAAGTTGTCCTTTCTAGCGATGATATCTTGCAATTAGAACAATTGCCAAATAATCTAGCTATTATTGGTGGGGGAGTTATCGGTTTAGAATTTGCTTCTTTGATGACAGATTTTGGTGTCGATGTAACTGTAATTGAGGCAGGTCCGCGCATTTTACCGACTGAAAGTAAAATAGTTGCCAAAACTTTAAGAAAAGAATTAACGGATAGAGGCGTGACATTTTATGAAAATATACAACTATCCGAATCAGATATAACAGTAGACGAAGATCGCATTATTATCACATTAAATGGTGAAGCAGTACAATTTGAAAAAACATTAATTTCTATTGGTAGGCTGCCTAATACTGAAGATATTGGATTAAATAATACAAAGATTAAATTAACAGATAAAAAGCATATTAGTGTTAATGAATATCAACAAACTGATGATAAACATATCTATGCAGCAGGCGATTGTATCGGTAAATTACAATTGGCCCATGTCGGCTCTAAAGAAGGAGTCATAGCAATTGAACATATGTTTGATCAATCACCACTTCCAATTGATTATAATAAAATGCCAAAATGCGTTTATACTCAACCTGAAGTAGCAAGTATTGGATTAAATATAGACCAAGCCAAATCAGAGAATATTAAAGCAAAATCAATTAAAGTACCTTTCAAAGCTATAGGTAAAGCAGTTATTGAAAACACCTCTAACCAAAGTGGCTTTTGTGAAGTTATCATCGATCAAGAACAAGATACTGTATTAGGTCTTAATATGATAGGTCCCCATGTTACAGAATTAATTAACGAAATATCACTATTCCAATTCATGAATGGTTCAACTTTAGAACTTGGGTTAACAACACATGCACATCCATCATTATCTGAAGTATTGATGGAGTTAGGCTTAAAGGTTGAAAATAGATCGATTCACGTTTAATTTAGGAGGAAATAAGATGTTTGATTATAAATCAGTTGGACTAGAAGAGTCTGATTTAAAAGCAATGTATAAATGGATGGATTTAGGGCGTAAAATAGATGAACGTATGTGGCTATTAAACCGTGCAGGTAAAATACCATTTGTTATTAGTTGTCAAGGACAAGAAGCAACTCAAATAGGTATGGCATATGCTATGCAAGAAGGTGATATTTCTTCACCTTACTATAGAGATTTAGCGTTTGTTACCTATATGGGGATGACAGCTTTAGACTCGATGTTAGCAGCATTTGGTAAACGTGATGATATAAGTTCAGGTGGAAAGCAAATGCCGTCACATTTTAGTAAACGTGAAAAAGGTATTCTATCCCAAAGTTCGCCAGTTGGCACACAAATTGTACATGGTGTTGGAGCAGCATTAGCTTTGAAAATGGATAATAAACCAAATATTGCTATGGCTACAGTGGGTGAAGGTAGTTCAAACCAAGGTGATTTCCATGAAGGCTTAAACTTTGCAGGCGTACACAAATTACCGTTTGTATGTGTTATTGAAAATAATAAATATGCTATTTCTGTACCAGATTCTCTACAATATGGTGCTGAAAAATTATCTGATCGCGCTATTGGTTATGGTATGCACGGTGAACATGTAGATGGCAACGACCCAATTGCGATGTATAAAGTCATGAAAGAAGCTAGAGAACGAGCATTAAATGGTGGTGGTTCTACATTAATTGAAGCCATGTGTACAAGAATGACAGCCCATTCTTCAGATGATGATGATAAATATCGTACTAAAGAAGAGCGTGAAGAATTAAAATCATTAGACTGTAATCTTAAATTTAAAACATTTCTTCTTGAGGAAGGCATTATAAACGAACAATGGTTAGAAAAAGTTGATAGTGAACATAAAGAAATTGTAAACCAAGCAACTAAAGAAGCCGAAAAAGCACCTTATCCGTCTCCAGAAGAAACATATACACATGTCTATGAAGAAGGGAGTTTAGACAATGCCTAAATTAAGTTACTTAGAAGCAATCCAACAAGGGCTCGACCAAGCTATGGAAAAGGATAACGATGTATTTGTATTAGGAGAAGACGTCGGGAAAAAAGGTGGCGTATTTGGTGTCACTTTAGGTTTACAACAAAAATATGGTGAAGCACGTGTTTTAGATACGCCGTTAGCAGAGTCAAATATCGTAGGAACAAGTATTGGTGCAGCTATGTTAGGCAAACGTCCTGTTGCAGAAATACAATTTGCCGAGTATATTTTACCTGCGACAAATCAAATTATGAGTGAAGCTGCAAAAATGAGATATCGTTCAAATAATGATTTTCATTGCCCTATTACGATTCGCTCTCCATTTGGCGGCGGTATTCACGGTGCGCTTTATCACTCGCAAAGTGTAGAATCTATATTTGCTAACACACCAGGGCTCACAATTGTTATCCCATCTACACCATATGACGCGAAAGGGTTATTATTAGCTTCAATTGAGTCAAATGACCCAGTACTATATTTCGAGCATAAAAAAGCTTATCGTTTACTTAAAGAAGAAGTTCCAGAATCATATTATACAGTTCCAATTGGTAAAGCAGATGTTAAACGTGAAGGCGATGATATTACTGTGTTTACCTATGGTCTCTGTGTGAATTACTGTATCCAAGCAGCTGATATGTTATCAGAAGATGGTATCAATGTAGAAGTTGTGGATTTACGTACAGTTTATCCTTTAGATAAACAAACGATTATTGAAAGAGCAAAATTAACAGGTAAAGTTTTATTAGTAACAGAAGATAATTTAGAAGGTAGTGTTATTTCTGAAGTAGCTGCTATAATAGCAGAAAACTGTCTGTTCGACTTAGATGCCCCAATAATGAGACTCGCTGGTCCTGATGTTCCAGCAATGCCATTTGCGCCAACACTCGAAGACGAGTTTATGATTAATCCAGATAAAATAAAAATCAAAATGCGTGAACTCGCAGAATTCTAAGGAGGCACAATCATGGAAATAAAAATGCCTAAACTCGGTGAAAGTGTTCATGAAGGTACTATAGAACAATGGCTTGTTTCAGTAGGAGATAAAGTTGAGGAATATGATCCTTTATGTGAAGTGATTACTGATAAAGTAACTGCAGAGGTACCTTCATCATACGCAGGTACAATAACCGAAATCAAAGTTGATGAAGGCGATACAGTAGCGGTAGATGAGATTATTTGTCTATTAGATACTGGTAACGAGCAAAATGAATTCGAACAAGATCAAACAACTGAGAATCAATCTGAAGACATTAAAGAAGATTTAACCAACAAACAAACAAGTAGTAACAATATCCAAAATGATTCAGCTTCAACTACTGCTAAATCTCATATAGATGGAGCAAAAAATAACGGCCGTTATTCACCAGTAGTCTTCAAATTAGCGTCTGAAAACCAAATTGACTTAGATCAAGTTGTAGGCACAGGCTTTGAAGGGCGTGTAACAAAAAAAGATATAGAAAAAGTTATTAAAGAAGGAACAAATAAATCACCTTCTACGATTGTAGCGCCAAAAGATTCTCCTAAAGTATCGCAACAATCAGCGTATAATGATCCATCACCAGGTTCATCAATTCCAGTTAATGGAGTACGTAAACAGATAGCTCAAAATATGGTAAATAGTGTTAACGAAATACCTCATGCTTGGATGATGGTAGAAGCAGATGCAACTAACTTAGTTAAAACACGTAATTATCATAAGCATAGCTTTAAAGAAAGTGAAGGCTATAACCTTACGTTCTTTGCGTTTTTCGTTAAAGCAGTTGCTGAAGGGTTAAAAGCATATCCCTTATTAAATAGTAGTTGGCAAGATTCTGAGATAGTTATGCATAAAGATGTTAACATCTCTATAGCAGTCGCAGACGAAGATAAATTATACGTGCCTGTGATTAAAAATGCTGATGAAAAGTCAATTAAAGGTATTGCTAGAGAAATTAACGAATTAGCTCAAAAAGCACGTAACAAAAAACTACGTTCAGAAGATATGCAAGGTGGTACATTTACTGTAAATAATACAGGTACGTTTGGCTCAGTATCTTCTATGGGTATAATTAATCATCCTCAAGCAGCAATACTACAGATTGAATCCGTGATTAAAAAACCGGTAGTTATTGATGATATGATTGCCATAAGAAACATGGTTAACTTATGTATTTCAATCGATCACCGCATTTTAGATGGCTTGCAAGCAGGTAGATTTATGAACTTCGTAAAAACACGTATTGAACAATATTCAATAGAACATACAAGTATCTACTAATAACATACAACTTAATAAAGTTGATAATATTTTAGGCTGAGACACAAAGTATATGTCTCAGCCTAAAATATTATAGTGATTTCTTATCTATTTTTTAAAAAAATTTTTTGAACAGTTAAAGACATTTAAAATATGGTGATATTTAAACACACTAGTTGAAGTATTAACTATATATTAGTAGAATAAAAGTAATAATTAGAAATGAAAGGTGAATTTATTATGGACTTAAACTTTGATTTATATATGACAGATGTAGTTAATCAAGCACGTAACGAAATTGAAGAAGCAGGTTATGAACAATTAACATCTGCCGAAGAAGTAGATAACGTTTTAAAACAAGAAGGGACAACGTTAGTAATGGTCAATTCTGTTTGTGGATGTGCAGGTGGTATTGCAAGACCAGCAGCTGCGCATGCATTACACTATGATAAATTGCCAAACCGCCTTGTTACTGTTTTTGCAGGTCAAGACAAAGAAGCTACACAACAAGCTAGAGATTATTTTGAAGGTTTTGCACCGTCAAGTCCATCATTCGCCTTAGTCAAAGATGGTAAAGTCACAGAAATGATTGAAAGGCACCAAATCGAAGGTCACGATGTGATGGATGTGATAAACCAATTACAAAATTTATTCGACACTCACTGTGACGAAAAATAGAGGTCTTATTAGATGATGAGTTTAAATCCATATCGAATCGGATTTAGAACAATTAAGACTGCAGTTGGAATGGCACTAGGAATCATAATTGCTAAATTAATGGGTTTAGATAATTTTGCTTCCAGTGCCATTTTAGTTGTTTTGTGTATCAAACATACTAAAGTGCATTCATTACAAGCAATTGTTTCTCGTTTTGTATCATGTCTTATGGTTCTAATTCTAGGTTCTATTGCTTTTAATATGTTAGGACAAAGTGCGATTGTTTTAGGTCTTATTGTACTGTTTTTTATACCGTTAACAGTTGTATTTAAAGTTCAAGAAGGTGTCGTAACAAGTTGTGTTATCTTATTACACATCTTTAATGCGTCAGTCATTGATTTGCAATTGTTTTATAATGAGATTCTTCTTTTAATCGTAGGTCTAGGAATTGCATTCTTAATGAACGTCATTATGCCTAGTTTGGACAGTAATTTAAAACATTATAAACAAGAAATTGAACAACAATTCACTTACATTTTTGAACAGTTTAGTAATACTTGTAAAAAGCCAAATAATAATGTTAACATCGCATTTGATGAATTAAAGTATACAATCCGCAAGGCAAAATCTATCGCTTTTAGAGATGTTAAAAATCATTTTGTAAGAAATGAGAACTCATATTATCATTATTTTGATATGCGCGAAGAACAATTAGAACTTTTACGCCGTATGTCTATAATTATCGAAAATATTGAAACCAAAGACTGTTTATTATCTAAAATATCTAATTTGTTTGCCGAAGTAGCTACCAATGTAAATAGCAATGATTACACTGTGTTGCGGCTACACTCGTTATATGAAATAAGATTAGAATTAAACAAATTAGAACTACCAACTTCGCATGAAGGATTTAGAACACGTGCGAATTTACTACAATTATTGAATGAATTAGAAGCATATTTAGCTGTTAAATCGCAATTTGGCTCACTACGTTTGCACAGTGATCAAAAACCAGCAGCTACATAAAAAGCTCGCACAAGTTATGAGGTTGGTTTGAGTTTATATACTCAACCGTAACTCTTATCATGTGCGAGCTTCGTGTATTTTCAAGAGATTGAGACACTACATTTATACTTACACTTAATTAATGATTAATTTACTAATGGAACGACACTTGTTAATATCAATGCAAGTACAACAGCTACTAACATTACTACGATAATAACTCTCAACACTTTATTATTGTTCAACATATATTCCTCCAAATCATTGAAAATAGGATTGATCTGTATCCTTTTCATTTATAACATTTAACCAATTATATTCAAATTTAAATTAGTTTTATATTGTCATTATAGCATATGATCAGTATTAACACAGAGCCATATTAGTTTTACTACTACATATATTTCGTTACACTAAATTAGCAGATACATAAATATAAGAATGGGGAATTATAAATGATAAATAAACAACGACTTATAAATACTTTCTTAGAATTAGTACAAATCAATTCTGAAAGTGGTAAGGAACAAGCTATACAACAATTCCTTAAAGTCAAATTTGAAACTTTAAACGTTATTGTAGAAGAAGATAAAGCAAGTGTTAACGAGGGTTTGGGAGCTAATAATTTAGTGTGTACGTTAAAAGCTACAAAAAATATGGACAATGTAGATAAAGTGTATTTTACAAGTCATATGGACACAGTAACACCAGGCGTTGATATTAAACCACAAATCAAAGAGGATGGATACATATATTCTGATGGTACAACTATTCTAGGCGCTGATGACAAGGCTGGATTGGCAGCTATTTTAGAGCTTGTACAAACAATAAATGACCATGAATTATCACATGGTCAAATACAATTTGTTATAACAGTAGGTGAAGAATCTGGATTAGAGGGAGCGAAAGCATTAGACTATACATTATTGGATGCTGATTATGGTTATGCAATTGATGCAAGTGTTGATGTTGGAAAGACGGTTACACACGCTCCTACACAAATGAAAGTAAATGCAACGATATATGGTAAAACTGCACATGCAAGCACACCCAACAAGGGTATAAGTGCAATTAATATTGCAGCAAAAGCAGTTAGTGAAATGAAGTTAGGTCAAATAGATGAGTTTACGACCGCTAATATCGGACGCTTTGAAGGGGGCTCTGCTACAAATATTGTTGCAGATAAAGTTACACTTAAAGCAGAAGCGCGTTCACATTCAGAGACAAGTATACAAAATCAAGTTGAACATATGCAGTCTGTTTTCAAAGAAACAGCTCAAAAATATGGTTGTACTGCTGATGTTGAAATAATAAAAAGTTACCCAGGTTTTGAAATTGCAGATGAGGCACTAGTGACTAAAGTAGCTAAATCGAGCGCTGTCGCTTTAGGATTAGCTCCTGAAGCTGTAATAGCTAGCGGTGGTTCGGATGGCAACATCATAAATCAGTTAGGTATTCCAACTGTAATTTTAGGAGTAGGGTATGAGAATATCCATACCACTGACGAACGTATGCCAATCAGCTCATTAAACTTGTTAGCAGAACAATTAATTAAGATTATTGAAATAATTAGTCAGAAATCTTAAAACTGATTAAGTGAATATTCTTACGTCTTTATGATACAATATACTAGAAAACTTTAATAAGAGAGGTTAGTAATATGACACAACAAATTGGTGTAGTAGGTTTAGCCGTAATGGGTAAAAACCTTGCTTGGAATATTGAATCACGTGGATATAGCGTTTCTGTTTTTAATCGCTCATCTGCAAAAACGGATGAAATGGTTACAGAATCTGAAGGTAAAAACATACATCCAACATACTCTATAGAGGAATTTGTTAATTCTCTAGAAAAACCCCGCAAAATTTTACTAATGGTTAAAGCTGGCCCTGCAACAGACGCAACAATTGATAGCTTGTTACCATTATTAGATAACGATGATATCTTAATTGATGGTGGTAATACGAACTATCAAGATACTATTAGACGTAATAAAGCACTTGCTGAGAGCGGTGTTAACTTTATTGGAATGGGTGTATCTGGTGGTGAAGTTGGTGCGTTAACTGGACCTTCATTAATGCCAGGCGGTCAAGAAGACGCATTCGATAAAGTCAGTCATATTTTAGAATCAATCTCAGCTAAAGCTGATGACGGTGCTGCTTGTGTCGCTTATATCGGCCCTAATGGTGCTGGTCACTATGTAAAAATGGTGCACAACGGTATTGAATACGCAGATATGCAATTAATTGCAGAAAGTTATGCAATGATGAAAGATTTACTAGGCATGTCTCATGAAGAAATTTCAAAAACTTTTAAAGATTGGAATGCTGGCGAATTATCAAGTTATTTAATCGAAATTACTGGTGATATCTTCACTAAATTAGATGAAGGTAAAGACGAAGCTTTAGTAGAACAAATTCTTGATACTGCAGGCCAAAAAGGCACAGGTAAATGGACATCAATCAACGCTTTAGAATTAGGTATTCCATTAACAATTATTACTGAGTCAGTATTTGCTCGTTTTATTTCTTCAATTAAAGAAGAGCGTGTTAATGCTTCTAAACAATTAAATGGTCCAAGTGCTAAATTCGAAGGTAACAAAGATGAATTTCTTGAAAAAATTCGTAAAGCGCTATATATGAGCAAAATTTGTTCATATGCACAAGGTTTTGCTCAAATGAGAAAAGCTAGTGAAGATAACGAATGGAATTTAAAATTAGGCGAATTAGCTATGATTTGGCGTGAAGGTTGTATTATTCGTGCACAATTCTTACAAAAAATTAAAGAAGCATATGATAATGATACTGAATTACAGAACTTATTATTAGACCCATACTTTAAAGATATTGTAACTAATTATCAAGATGCATTACGTGACGTAGTTGCAACTGGTGTTCAAAACGGTGTACCGACGCCAGGTTTCTCTGCAAGTATTAACTATTATGATAGTTACCGCTCAGAAAACTTACCAGCTAACTTAATCCAAGCTCAACGTGACTATTTTGGAGCACATACTTATGAGCGTAAAGATCGCGATGGCGTATTCCATACACAATGGATTGAAGATTAAGATTAACGTTTGATTTTATTAATATAAACTACCCGTAACTAGAGACATATGTCATTAGTTACGGGTAGTTTTTTATATACTGTATTACTTTATAAATATAAAAACAACCAATTATGCAAGCGTTTGCATAATTCCTTTGACATGCCGAATATCTTTAATTATTATAAATGTTAGTAACATAAATTTTTTATTATGCAACTAAATAAAGGACGGCATATATGGTCACTATTAAAGATATTGCTCAAGCAGCAAATGTTTCAGCTTCAACCGTTTCAAGAGTAGTTAGTGGTAATCCTAAAATTAGTAAGCACACACGTGAAAAAGTTAAGGACACTATGAAATCGTTGAATTATCTACCAAACCAAGCGGCAAGAACCTTGGCAACTAAACATTCGAATACAATTGGCATTATACAAAAATCTGGTTCCATTAAAGACAGACAAAACCCATTTGTTTTAGACGTGCTTTCAGGTATTTTTAGTGAATGCAAAAATCATGGTTATTCAACAATTCCAACTACAAACACTCAGAGCAAAGGAATAGAACTAGAAGTACAGGAAATGATTCATTATCATTCTGTAGATGGTTTTATAGTGCTTTATTCCAAAAAAGATAATCCTATAATTGATATATTAAAAGCACATGCTCTGCCGTACGTAGTCATTGGCAAGTCATTGACAAATGATGAGGTCATACATATAGACAATGACAATGTGCGTGCCTCAGAATTATTAACACGACATTTAATTGATAAAAGGCACAAAAACTTTTTGTTTATTGCAGAATCTGGTGACTACGAAGTTGTAAAAGATAGGATAGCAGGACATCTAAAAGCTATAGAACAAGAAAGCTTAGTTACTGATATTGTATATTTTGATAAAAATCGTGAACATATCAGATCATATTTTCAACGGCTCATTGATTCTCGTGCGTTACCGTCAGTCGTAATCACCTCTGATACGCTATTAAATCATTTAGTATTAAGTATTTTTTATGAGTTAAAGTTGCATATCCCTACAGACATCCAAACGGCAACATTTAATGATTCTTATTTAAATGCATTTGCATCTCCGCCGCAAACAACAGTTGATATCTATCCCAAATTACTCGGCGAAGTAGCAGCAGAATCATTACTAAACGTTATACAGGGACGAGAGATAGTAGGATTTAATAAATTAATACAAACAACAATTATTGAACGTGAATCAACCACAACAATTCAGGAGGTATAGTATGAACAAACAATGGTGGAAAGAAGCAGTAGCGTATCAAGTTTATCCAAGAAGTTTTAATGATTCTAACAATGATGGGATTGGTGATTTGCCTGGTGTTATTGAAAAGTTAGATTACCTAAAAGACCTAGGAATTGATGTAATTTGGTTAAGTCCTATGTATAAATCACCTAATGATGATAACGGCTATGATATTAGTGATTATACTGATATCATGGATGAATTTGGAACAATGGATGATTTTAATTTATTGTTAGACAGTATACATCGACGTGGTATGAAATTGATTCTTGATTTAGTAGTTAACCACACTTCTGATGAGCATCCGTGGTTTATAGAATCTAAATCTAGTAAAGATAACCCTAAACGTGATTGGTATATTTGGCAAGAACCAAAATCGGATGGGACAGAACCAAATAATTGGGAAAGTATATTTAATGGTTCTACATGGGAATATGACGAAACAACAGGTGAATATTATTTTCACTTATTTAGCAAAAAACAACCCGACTTAAATTGGGATAATGAAGAGGTTCGTCATGCTATTTTCGAAATGATGAATTGGTGGTTTGAAAAAGGAATTGACGGTTTTAGAGTGGATGCTATAACTCACATTAAAAAATCATTTCAAGCAGGTGATTTACCTGTACCAGAAGGCAAAACTTATGCACCTGCATTTGACGTGGATATGAATCAACCTGGAATTCAAAGCTGGTTGCAAGAAATGAAAGATAAATCTTTAAGTCAGTATGACATTATGACAGTAGGTGAAGCGAATGGTGTCAATCCTAATAATGCAGTGGAATGGGTAGGAGAAGAAGAAGGTAAGTTTAATATGATATTCCAATTTGAGCATTTAGGATTGTGGAACACTGGCGATTCTAAATTTGACGTCAAAGCTTACAAAGACGTTCTGAATAGATGGCAGAAACAATTAGAAAATATAGGTTGGAACGCATTATTTATAGAGAACCATGACCAACCTCGTCGCGTATCAACATGGGGAGATGATCAAAATTATTGGTATGAATCGGCTACAAGTCATGCCTTAGTGTATTTTTTACAACAAGGCACGCCTTTTATTTATCAAGGACAAGAAATTGGAATGACAAATTATCCTTTTGAGAGCGTTGAAACATTTAATGATGTCGCAGTAGTAAACGAATATAATATTGTAAAGTCGCAAAACGGAGATGTATCTGAATTATTGGAGAAACATAAAATGGAAAACAGAGATAATTCAAGGACGCCAATGCAATGGAGCAATCAAACAAATGGCGGTTTTTCTGAACATAGACCTTGGTTTCCAGTAAACCCAAATTATAAAAAAATTAATGTTGCTAATCAGCAACAAGATCCAAACTCAATATTAAACTTTTATAAATCATTAATTGTTTTAAAAAAATCTGATGATATATACACATATGGTACGTTTGACTTAGTAGATAAGAATAATGAACAAGTATTTGCTTATACGAGAACTTTAAGTAACAAACAAGTATTAATTGTAGCTAATTTAACAAATCAAACCGCTAAACTTAAATATGATGAATCATTAAATCAGAATAATATTTTACTTCATAATTATAAAGATAAATCAATAAATATTAATGCTATCAAGCCTTTTGAAGCATTTGTTGTTTCCATCTAATAAATAACTTTTGATAAAAGTATAAACCAACTAATAAAGGATGGCTTATAAAAAAGTATAGGTTAACGTTACCTAAATTAATAATAAGATAACACTTTCCTATACTAAAAATGATGTTTTAATTGTATTAGATGTTTGATTTGGTTGAGCTTTTAATTTAAAATTTGGTAACTTTTGAAATATTATGGAAAATATATCTATTTAAATTTTACTACTAGCAAAGCGCTTGTCTTTGATAGTAGTATTTTATTTGAGTATTTTTGAGATATTCATACTTACACAAAACATATTTTCAAATATTCACAAGAACACTACTTAATAATCATCAGTTAAATATTGTTCTTGATCAACAGGCATCCATAATTGAACTTTAGTAAATGGGTCGTCAAATGAAATATCAAAAGGATAAATCTCTACATAAAGACTATTATGTTCGTATGGTAAAGTCATCTGTAAACTAGTTTCAATATAATACCAAGCTTCATTTACAACGTAATCAAGTTCACCTTGCAAATTAAATTTTGCGTATTGTCTTTCCGGTAAAAAACGACTTTCTAGATGAGCAGGGTATCTTTCACTTGGAACGCCAACAAATATTTCCATACCTTCATCTAATGGGCAGTTAACGACAAACAAGTCATGAGGACTAATATCATTATAGCGTTGAAGTTCTATTATTTTCCCTTCATTAAGTAAATCTTCTAAAAAATCTGGTACTTTAAATGGGTTTTCTAAATCATCTGAATCCACAAACTGAGCATAACCGACTAATGAAATACCTTGTGTATCTTCTAAACGATAAGCATTCGGTGGCTTTTCTGTTGTTGTAAGTTTGATATAAAGCCTAGCTTGCATTTTTAATTCATCACGTTTTGTATTTACTTGTATAGGCGAGACACCATGAAAGTCACTGAAGTCATTAGCAAATTCATTTGTATTAGTGTAATTATACTTTTTTGCAACATCTACTAAACGACTTGAACCACTAATAATTTCTTTAGCTGCCAAGGTCATTCTACGAGCTCTAGCGTATTCAGTGGGTGATTGACCAACTATCATTTTAAACGATTGATCAAGATGATAAGGTGAAAGACCAACGTAATCACTGAGTGACTGCAAATGAAAAGGCTCTAGCAAATGATCCTCAATATAAACAATTGCCTGTTGTATTTGCTTGATAACGTCCAAAACTTTCACTCCTAATTTTCAATTAACTACATTTCAATTTTAAAAACTATTTAATGCTATATCTATATATTTTACATATTTACTAATTAAGTATATTCTACATCATTTTCGATGCACTTACATCTGAAAAATATTTAATAGGGTAAAATGTAAATAACTGTTCTTAATCTACTTTTCACTTCAATAAATTAAATAATAACACAAAAAAGATATAAGAAAAAAGAGAGCGAGACCGAAATCAAATATTTATAATTGATTTCACGTCATGCTCTCTTTATATAAATCTGTTAATAACCTAAATTGATAGAATAGTTAATATAGTGAACTCTAAACTGTGGTACCTTAATAAAGATAATATTTGTGTTATTTAATAATTTATGATTCACACAAATATAATTTAATGAATATCATCCCACCAATGGAAGCCATCTCTACTTAATAATAAATCACTTTCTAACGGACCATTAGAACCTGATTCGTAATTAGGGAATTCTGGTTCATTTTGGTTCCATTCTTCTTGTATTGCATCTACAAACTTCCAAGTAGATTTTAACTCTTCCCAATGTGTAAAGTTTGTAGCATCACCATTTAAACAATCGAAAAGTAAGTTTTCATACGCATCTACTGTATTCATCTTATCTTGTGCACTCATTGCGTAAGATAATTGTACAGGTTCTGTTTCAATGCCTTGAACATTTTTCTTAGCATTCAAATGTAGTGATACACCTTCATTAGGTTGGATATTAATAACAAGTAAATTTGAATCTAATTTTTTATCTGTTTCATAATATAAATTCATAGGAACTTCTTTAAATTCAACAACAACTTGAATCGTCTTGCTCTTCATTCGTTTACCAGTTCTAATATAGAACGGCACGCCAGCCCATCTAAAATTGTCGATAGTTAATTTTCCTGATACAAATGTAGGCGTTGTAGAATCTTCAGCAACTCTATCTTCATCTCTATATTTAGGAACTTTATTACCGTCAATTGTACCTTCGTCATATTGCCCACGAACAAAGTTGTGTCGCACTTCTTCTGCTTCAAGTTTACGTAATGATTTTAATGCTTTAACTTTTTCTGCTCTAATATCTTCACTATTTAAGCTGATTGGCGCTTCCATAGCAAGTAGGGCGACCATTTGTAACATATGGTTTTGTACCATATCTTTTAGCGCACCGCTAGACTCATAATAGCCACCTCTATCTTCGACACCAAGCACTTCTGAAGATGTGACTTGAATATTAGAAATATATTTATTGTTCCAAAGCGGTTCAAACATTGCATTGGCAAAACGTAACACTTCAATATTCTGCACCATATCTTTGCCTAAGTAATGATCGATACGATAAATTTCTTCCTCTTTAAACGAACGACGTAATTGCTCGTTTAATTGTTCAGCTGATGCTAAATCTGTACCAAATGGTTTTTCAATAACTAAACGTTTGAAGCCTGTTGTATCTGTTAATCCAGATGATTTCAAATAATCTGAAATTACACCGAAGAATTTAGGTGCCATAGCTAAATAAAATAGTCTATTTCCATTTAGCTGGAATTCATTGTCGAGTCTATTACTTACTTCTAGTAATGATTGATAACTCGCTTCATCACTAACATCATGCTTATGATAAAAAACGTGTTCCATAAATTTATCTAAATGTTTTGTATCTTTAACATGTTCTTGTATTGATGACTTCACTTGATTACGGAAATCATCATTTGTTAAGTCTCTTCTACCAATACCAATTATAGCAACTTGCTCATTTAAATTTTCTTGTTGATATAAATGGAACAATGACGGGAATAATTTTCTATGACTCAAATCCCCAGTTGCACCAAAAATTGTTATTAAGCATGGAATGTCTTTATTTTTAGTATTCAAGATCAAAACCTCAATTCTTTTTATAAATCTGTATTTATTATAGAACAATAATCAAACATGTTCCTACCATTTTGCTTAAAAGAATTTATTTTTAATATATTTTTTATTCTTTTCTGTGATAAAATGTGAACAAGAAGAGGAGGCATATGCATGGAAATCACATTTTTTGGTACGAGTGCTGGTCTACCAACAAAAGAACGTAATACACAAGCTATTGCTTTAAATTTGGAACCATATTCCAATAGTATCTGGTTATTTGATGTAGGTGAGGGTACACAACACCAAATCTTACACCATTCTATAAAATTAGGTAAAGTTGATCATATTTTTATTACGCATATGCATGGTGATCATATTTTTGGGTTACCTGGTTTATTAACAAGCAGATCTTTTCAAGGGGGCGAAGGAAAGCCTTTAACTGTCATTGGACCAAAAGGAATTAAAGCATTTATAGAAACGACTTTGCAGTTATCTGAATCAAAATTAAATTATCCAATTACATACATAGAAATAGAAGATCATTTGTCGTATCAAAACAATGGCTTTAATGTAGAAGCCCATATGTTAAATCATGGTATACCATCATTTGGTTATCGAATAGAAGCGCCTTATACATCTGGAAAAATTGATGTAGCTGCCCTTAAAAAAATCGGACTTGAGCCAGGACCTAAATACCAAGAAGTTAAAAACAATGAAACTTTTGAATATAACGGCGAAATCTATACTTCGAAAGATTTTAAAGGAGATGCGACCAAAGGACCGGTTATCGCCATTTTTGGTGACACTATGCCATGTAACAATGAAGCGATTATTGCAGATAAGGCAACGGTCATGGTCCATGAAAGTACTTATATTGAAGGTGACAAATCTTTAGCAAATAATTACCATCATAGCCATATCGAAGATGTGTTTGATTTAATAGAAACAGCACAAGTGGAATATAGTTTAATTACACATTTGAGTAATAGATATACTCTGGATGAAATAGAGGAGATTAGTTTATCACTTAAATCAAAACCTTCAACTCCGCCATTTACTTTCGTTAAAGATTTTGATTCTTGGACATTTTAATTATTCATATAAAAAAGTGGTTAAGACCGAACAAATGTCTCAACCACTTTTTATTAATTTTTAACAAACGTCTATTTAGCTAAAGATGATTATTCATCATCTTGATTTGATAATTCAACACTTCGATTGACTGCTGCTTTTAAACAGTCTTCAAACACACTTTCTAAGTCATGTTGGCTTAACGCATTTAATCCAGCTTGTGTTGTACCGCCTTTAGAAGTGATATTCTTTCTTAGTTGTTCCATACTTAATTCTGAACGTTCAATCATTTTACTTGTTCCAATTATTAAATTACGAATAGATTCTTCGACTTGTGCTTTTTCAAGACCTAATCTAGTCCCAGCAGTAACGTACTGTTCAAAAACGTGATATAAAAATGCTGGTCCACTTCCAGTAATCGCAGTCACTTGATGTAAGTTATCTTCAGAGACTTCTATTGCTGAACCAAATGCATTAATTAAACTATCAACTTCTTCTTTTGATTTTGCACCAAAGTTATTAGAAAAACTAATACCCGTCACAGAATGGCCTACGTGCGCATTCGTATTTGGCATAATACGTGCAACCGGGCTATCAAAATCTAATTTTTCGCGAATATAACTAATTGGTAAACCAGCCATAATTGATATAAACTTATTATTTTCAACAATATAAGGTTTAATTCTTTCTGCTAATTCATCAAAATCATACGGTTTTGTCCCTAAGAATACATAATCTGCGTCTTTTAATAAAGCTTTATCATCATAGCTGTAATTGACGCCTAATTCATCAGCATATTCTTTTAGCGCAACTTCATTTGAACGATTTGTTAAATATATATCGTTAGAATCAATAACATTTGAATTAACGATACCTGTAAAAATTGCATGTGCCATATTACCAGCACCATAAAATACTAGTTTCATGTGAACATTTCACTTCCTCTAAGTTTTTATGTATCCATACTAACATAGTTTTAACATATGGCTAATATTTATAAGTGACACATCGAAATATTTTCATTTATACTAGAATTAAATTAACAAAAGGGTAGGAGTGTCTATATGATTGGTAAACATTATGTTTTAACTGGAGGGACTAGTGGATTAGGACAATCTTTACTAGAATTATTATTAAAAAAACAGGTACACGTAACTGTGCTGACACGTAATCCACAAAAAATCGAGGGAAAGTATGACACTTCATTATTAACAGTCTTAAAATGTGATTTACAGTCTCAAGAACAAATTTTAAATCTCAAAAATCAATTTGATGATAAAAGTATTGACGGCATTATCTATAGTTCAGGATTAGGCTACTTTAAATCGATTGAACAACATACAACAGAAGAAATGCTTGAGACTTACAATTTAAACGTAGTTAATTTCAATACTTTATTAGCTACGTTACAACCATTTTTTAGCATGTTTCCTACAATTGTTGGTATTGGTAGTCAATCTGCATTTTTAACCCAAGCTTATGCAGCCCATTACGGTGCCAGTAAAGCAGCATTTAATCAAGTACTTAATGCATTGCGTATCGAAAAACCAAATTACCACGTATTGACTGTCAACACAGGACCAATTGCCACGCCGTTTCACGCGAAAGCAGACCCGTCATTAGCCTTTGCTCAAAAATACAAGAGTATCATGCTTGACCCTAATGAATTAGCCCATAAAATCATAAAGGGGATGCTCAGTACAAAACAAGAAATTAATGAACCTAAATGGATGCATTTATTTTTACGAATATATCAAATTGCGCCACGATTCGTCGAAAAACATTTCACATTCCTGTTTAAAAACAAAATGTAAAGAACCACTTCTCTAAAGAGCCACTTCTTGTAAGGTTTAGTGGCTCTTACACCTGAGTACGTACTCAGGTGTTCCGCTTTTAAGAGTTAGTGGGACTTATGCATGAGCATAAGCTCATGTGATTTACTTCTGAAAACACGTCATCTCAAGTTCTCATTGATAGGGTAAGTTGAGTGATATTATAATCTTTATACAAAAGGCACCCCATAAGTTAGATTTTCAGTCTAAATTTTGGGGTGCACATCATTTTTAAATACGGATTAGTCCTTTAATTTGAGAATGGGGATATATGTCTCAGGCTTTTTGTACACACGTTTTAGCTCATTATTTCAAATGTTGTGTATATTCTAAATTTTTAACTCTTTCACGAGCAGCTTTTAATTGTTCTAAACTAATATCTCTTGAAAGCTGATAGTTCTTCACATTCTCATCTAATTGATCCACGCTACTTGCGCCAACTATAATCGAACCTAGGGCGTCATGCGAAGTAAGGTAATTAAATGTTAAACCTGTTAAATTACTTTCTATTTCTTTAATAGAAGCAATTGTTTCTCCTAATTCTTGATAACTATAATCAAAAATACCTTCAGCAAACTTATCATCTAAAGCTTGATTACTATTAGAAGTTAATAATCCTTTGAATACTGGCCCACGTGCGAGTACTTTCACTTTTTGTGCATGTATATCATCCAATAATGCTTCTGGTCTATTATCAATTAAGTTAAATTGTGACATTAGCGTTTCAATATCACTATGCTCCAAATAATAATCAATTACATTTGGGCGTATAGAAGAAATACCATAAGCACGCACTAAACCTTCTTGTTTTAACTCATCAAATGCACTTATCGTTTCATCTAAAGGATCATCAATTGTTCCCCCGTGTAATTGATACAAATCTAAATGATCTAATCCTAAACGTTTTAGTGAGGCTTTTACGGCTTCTTTAATATATGCTTTTGACGGATCCCAAAAAGTAGAACCATCTTGAGCCAAATGATTACCAACTTTTGTACCTATAACAATTTTATCTCTATCTTGGTATTTTTTTAATGCCTTGCCAACAATATCTTCATTGATACCTTTATCATAAATATCTGCTGTATCAAAATAAGTAATGCCATGTTCTATCGCGCGATCAATAATTGGTTCTGCTTTATTATAATCAGTACCTAAACTCATACAACCCAAACCTAATTCTGAAACCTCGATACCACTTCTTAATACATTTTTTTGCATGTCGTTTCTCCTTTCGATACACTTAAATCATAGGGTGTAAAAACAATATATGCAATATTACTTAATTTGATGTGTATATTAACTGTAATAGTGCTCCCTACATACTACCGTATATATCTTAACAATAACTCAAATCAAATAAAAGGAACGTGATTAAAATGAACCTATATGAAAAGACCATACATAGTACATCCATTTATCAAGGAGCCATTATTGATTTAGAAGTACACGATGTTGAATTACCCGATGGTAAAACATCTAAACGTGAACTTGTTTATCATAATGGCGCTGTAGCAGTTTGTGCAGTAACACCTGAGAATAAGGTGTTACTTGTTAAACAATTTCGTAAACCAGCTGAAAAACCTTTATTAGAAATACCAGCAGGCAAACTTGAAATAGATGAAGTACGCACAGAAGCTGCTAAGCGTGAATTAGAAGAAGAAACAGGTTATATCGCTGAAGAGCTAGAACTAATAACTGAGATGTACGGATCTCCTGGCTTTTCAAATGAAAAAATATCAATCTATTTGGCTAAAGACTTAAAAGTAGGTCAAATGAATCTAGATGACGATGAATTTATTGAATTAGAACAATACTCTCTATTAGAAATCAAAGATATGCTTAAAAACAAACAATTTGAGGATGCTAAAACTATTATTGCATTACAATACTTACTCCTTAATTATAATGATTATAAATAAGAAACGTGTATACTTGCGTATTTTATCAATTACTGGTATTTTATATATAAATCATTATACAAATTAAAATGATTATAATTATTAGTAGGGGAGTGAGGCTTCCGTGGAAGAACGTCTAAATCGCGTGAAGCAACAATTACAACAATCTTCATATAAATTAACGCCACAACGTGAAGCGACGTTACGTGTATTAATTGAAAATGAGAAAGATCATTTAAGTGCTGAAGATGTATATTTAAAAGTAAAAGACAAAGCGCCTGAAATAGGTTTAGCTACTGTCTATCGTACACTTGAATTATTATCCGAACTTAAAGTAGTTGATAAAATTAATTTCGGAGATGGTGTTGCTCGATTTGATTTGCGCAAAGAAGGTGCAAAACATTTCCATCATCATCTTGTTTGTATGGAATGTGGTAAAGTTGAAGAAATTGAGGAAGATTTATTACCTCAAGTAGAGGAACGCGTTGAACAAGATTTTAATTTTAGAATTCTAGATCACCGTTTAACGTTTCATGGCGTGTGTTCAAATTGCCAAGCTCAAGGTAAGTAATCGCGTACGCACAAAAAACCTTTTATGAATAGAGGTGTTAAGCTTGGACGATATAATTGAAGAATACTTAAAATTTATACAATTAGAAAAAGGATTGAGCACGAATACAATAGGTGCATATCGTAGAGATTTAAAAAAATACAAAGCTTTCATAGAACTTCAAAAAATTAGCCACATTGACTTCGTTGATAGACAAGCTGTTCAATTATGTCTTGGTCATTTACATGATGATGGAGCATCCGCAAAATCTTTAGCACGTTTTATATCAACAGTTAGAAGTTTTCATCAATTCGCGCTAAGAGAAAAATATGCTGCAAAAGATCCAACTGTACTAATTGAAACACCTAGATATGACCGTAAGTTACCTGATGTACTAGAAATTAATGAAGTGTTAGCGTTATTAGAAACACCAAACCTATCAAAAAATAATGGCTACAGAGACCGCACGATGTTAGAGCTTCTATATGCAACAGGCATGCGTGTCTCTGAATTAATTCAAATTGAACTTGAAGATATCAATTTAATTATGGGATTTGTTAAAGTATTTGGTAAAGGGAATAAGGAACGTATCATTCCATTAGGTGATGCTGTTATTGATTATTTGACTACATATATAGATACAGTAAGGCCACAATTATTAAAAAGAACCGTCACTGATGTATTATTTTTAAATATGCATGGTAAACCATTATCTAGACAAGCGATATGGAAAATGATCAAACAAAATGGGGTCAAAGCAAATATAAATAAATCTTTAACGCCGCATACTTTAAGACATTCATTTGCTACCCATTTATTAGAAAATGGTGCAGATTTACGAGCTGTTCAAGAAATGTTAGGGCATTCCGACATTTCTACAACGCAACTTTATACACACGTATCAAAATCACAAATCCGCAAAATGTATAATGAATTTCATCCACGTGCATAAACACAGACCAGTTTATTCGTAGAATAACTAGCCTGTGTTTTTATATGTCTAATATTCAAAATTGAACTTATATCGTTACCTTTTGGAATTTTTTCTTTCTTGAAGCGCTTGTAGACGCGCTGCATGAACTTCAGTTCTATCTCTTTCTAAATGATGATTTACTATATAACTATCCTCTATAGTATAATCAGTCATCGTAAAGTTAGGGTATGACTTTAATATAGCTTGTTGCATAGTAGAAGTTAATGGCAATTGTATTGGTACAAAATTATCGTTATTTTTAGCTGCTTCGATTAATTCTAAAAGCATCATTTTATACGATTCTATTTCAATGCCTAAGTCTATTGCATCAGTATATGCTTCGATTACATTTAACGCTTTACTAAATGATCTCATGGCACCTTTATAATTAGCTCGACGAAAATGATAACACCCTGTTGCTAGTAAGATTAAACTTACGACGGCATCGTCTTTACGAAAGTGTTCGTTGTCTTTCCATGCTTCTTCTAATATGTCGTGACACAAAAAGTAGTGTTGTTTCGTGTGAAAGTGAAAATAAAAATCTTTTAAAGCTTTTTCCATATTAAAACCGCTCCAAATTTAAATGTTTACAATAAACATGCTATAATATTTTAGTGAATTACGCACTTAACTTGCGATATGAGGTAGATAAAATGTATGAAGTAAAGTTAGATGCCTTTAATGGTCCATTAGACTTATTATTGCATCTTATTCAAAAAATTGAAATCGATATTTATGATATTCCAATGAAGGAATTAACTGAACAGTATATGCAATATATTCATGCGATGAATCAGTTAGAAATAAATATTGCAAGTGAATACTTAGTGATGGCTTCTGAATTACTTGTGATTAAAAGTAAGTTGCTTTTACCACAATCAAATGAAGAAGAAACTTTAGATGATGACCCACGTGATGATTTAGTCGGTCGTTTAATAGAATATCAAAATTATAAAGCATACACAGAAATTCTAAATGAAAAGAAATCAGAACGTGCTTACTATTTTTCGAAGCATCCAACCGATTTGTCACATTTAGAATCCACAGAAACATGGGATTCAGAAAATACAATAGATTTAACAGAATTAATCATTGCCTATCAGAAAGTAAAAAATAGAGTGGAATTTAACACACCTAAAACTGTTGATATACACAAAGAAACATTTACTATTCAGCAGGCTACAACACAAGTTTCTGAACGTTTAAAGCAACATGATTCTTTTAATTTCTTTAGTTTGTTTAATTTTACTGAACCCGTTGAAATGGTTGTAACACATTTTCTAGCAATACTTGAAATGTCTAAATCTGGTATTGTTAATATTGAACAACCCAAAAGTTTTGATGATATCAATATTTTAAGAGGGGTAAACTATGGCATTGAACGTTAAAGGAATCCTAGAATCACTACTTTATACAGCTGGTGATGAAGGTTTAGATAAGAAACAATTACTTGAAATTTTAGAAATAGATGAAGCTACTTTATCAGAACTTGTAAATACATATGAATCTGATGGTCTATTGATTCAACATTATGGTCAAACTTATGTATTAACAACTAAAAAAGAAGCTTCGGAATATATCGAAAAATTAATTGAACAAAAATCAAAAATGAAGTTATCACAAGCCGCAATGGAATCTTTATCTATTATTGCCTATAACCAACCTTTATCACGAAGCGATATTGAAATGATTAGAGGTATTAATTCCGATGGCGCTGTTAAAACTTTAATTGCTAGAGGTCTTGTAGAAGCAAAAGAACAAGCTGATTCAAGAAGTCAACAGCTCTATACCACCGAATTATTTCTAAATGTATTTGGTATTGAGCATTTGGATGATTTACCTACGACAGATGAAGAAGATGAAGAAATCGAAGCATTCTTCAGTAATTTAGTGAACCAAAAAGGAGAAAATAATGAATAAAGAGACAGAAAGACTACAAAAACGTATCGCTAATAGTGGTTACACATCACGCCGTAAAGCAGAAACGCTTATTACAGAAGGTAAGGTTAAAGTTAATGGGACAGTAGTTACTGAATTAGGCACAAAAGTGAAAACTTCAGATAGTATAGAAGTTGAAGGAATTAAACTCGAACAAGAAGATAAGTTATACATTCTATTTTATAAACCAGCGCAAGTGATTACAAGTGTGTCTGACGATAGAGGTAGAAAAGTCGTAACAGATTACTTTAAAGAAATTAAAACTAGAATATACCCTGTTGGCCGATTAGACTATGACACTTCAGGATTACTTTTATTAACAAACGACGGGGAATTTACAAATTTAATGACGCACCCTCGCTATAAAATAAAGAAAAAGTATGTGGTAAAATTAAAAGGATACTTAATGAGAGAAGAAGTTAAAGCTTTAGAACAAGGTATAAAATTAGAAGACGGTGTCACACAACCTGCTATTGTAAAAGTGAAGAATCAAGATAAAGATAAAAATAATACACTCGTTGAAATTACAATTACAGAAGGACGCAACCGCCAAGTTCGACGTATGTTTGAACATTTTGGGCATCAAGTATCTAAACTTCAACGTATTGAATTTGGTCCACTAGACTTAAAAGGTTTAAACGCAGGTGAAGGCAGAGTATTAACACCACACGAAGTTAAAACGATTCGCCACCTTGCAGAGCACGGTAAATAAATATTAATTTCACTTCTTCTATGCTTATGAGAATTTTTTCACAAACTTTGAAGTCACAGTCACTTTTCATGTCTAACCTATGATATAATATTGTTGAATTTGAAAGTAGCAGTGTGGGAGGTATATATGCATGTCAAACGAAATACTTATCGTAGACGATGAAGATAGAATCAGAAGATTATTAAAATTATATCTTGAAAGAGAGTCTTTTGAAATACACGAAGCAAGTAATGGTAATGAAGCATATAAAATGGCTGTAGAACATGATTATGCTTGTATTTTATTGGATTTAATGCTACCAGAAATGGACGGAATCACTGTAGCATCTCGATTAAGAGAACATAAAGAAACACCCATCATTATGTTAACTGCAAAAGGTGAGGAAACTAATAGAGTAGAAGGTTTTGAATCTGGCGCTGACGATTATATCGTAAAGCCATTTTCACCACGTGAAGTTGTGTTACGTGTCAAAGCATTATTAAGACGCACACAAGTTGCATCTACTGAACAAAGTGAGCCTCACGCAAGAGATTTAATAGAATTCGATCACTTAGTTATAGACAATGATGCGCACCGAGTGTTAGCTGATGGTAATCAAGTGAACTTAACGCCTAAAGAATATGAGCTATTAATCTTCTTAGCTAAAACACCGAATAAAGTATTCGATAGAGAACAATTATTAAAAGAAGTTTGGCATTACGAGTTCTATGGAGACTTGCGTACAGTAGACACGCACGTTAAACGTTTAAGAGAAAAATTAAATCGAGTATCAGAAGATGCAGCTTATATGATACAAACTGTATGGGGCGTAGGTTATAAATTTGAAGTCAAATCAAATAATGAACCTACTTAATAGTGTAGTTGTAAAACTGTGGTTAACTATAATTTTTATAGTAACTACAGTTTTAATTCTATTAAGTGCAGCTCTTATAACGTTTATACAGTCTTATTTTACTCAAGAAACAGAAGATTCTTTATTAAAAGATGCCAAAAGAATAAGCCAACTTGTTGAAAGTTCTGACGATAGAGCTACTGCTATCGAACATAGTCGAAAATTAATTGAAGGCCCCGTTGGTTTAATTATAATGAATGATAAAGATAAAGATAACCACGGCAATGATATTACTAAAAATGAAATGTTCAAAGAAATTAAAAATAATAAAGATTATGAGCGTGTCTTTGACCACGGCAAACAAATTTCAGAACATGTTACTGTCAATCTTAATGGTAAACAACGTACATATGTATTAATTGGTTATCCAACGAAAAATATTGAAACAGAAAATAGTCCAAACAGTGAATATAGTGGTGTCTTTATTTACCAAGACTTAAAGACAATAGAAGAAACCAATAATGTTATTACAGTTATTATCTTAATCATTGCTATTATCTTTTTAGCAATAACAACTGTATTTGCATTTTTCCTATCGTCACGTATAACAAAACCACTACGTAATTTGCGAACGCAAGCTCTAAAAGTCTCTAAAGGCGATTATGCTCAAGTTGTCCCAGTCAATTCCAAAGATGAAATCGGGGAATTATCCCGTACGTTTAATACGATGAGTTCTGAAATCCAACAGCATATTGACGCATTATCCTCCTCTAAAAATATTCGCGATAGTTTAATCAACTCTATGGTTGAAGGTGTTTTGGGATTTAATGATAAAAAAGAAATTATTATTTCTAATAAATTAGCCAATACAACTTTAAAAATGTTAGATGAATATGCGTTAGAAAAATTAGATGAACAAAATGAGCTTACTTTTAGTAGTAAAAAAACACAGTTTGAGGTTTATGAAATAAATACACGTTATTTTGTAATTATTACCAGTTATATAGAACAAATACAGCCAGATGGCAGAAGTGGCATCGTAGCTATTATTCGCGATATGACAAATGAGCATAATATGGATCAAATGAAAAAAGACTTCATTGCAAATGTCTCTCACGAATTACGTACACCTATTGCTTTATTACAAGGATACACCGAATCCATTGTTGATGGCATCGTAACTGAACCTGATGAAATTCACGAATCATTATCTATCGTTTTAGATGAAACTAAAAGGTTAAACAGGTTAGTAAATGAATTATTAAATGTAGCACGTATGGATGCTGAAGGCTTGACTGTGGATAAAACCATTCAACCAATTGATCCATTGCTCAATAAGATGCAACAAAAATACCAAAAGCAAGCCAAAGATTTAGAATTAAATATGAGTTTAAATCCAGATACACATCAACATTTATGGTATTTCGATTCGGACAGAATTGAGCAGGTTTTAACTAATTTAATTGACAATGCATCTAGATATACTGAACCCGGAGATGCAATTAATATAGAAATAGATGAAACTGATTCAGAGCAAATACTATATATATCTGACACTGGCTCAGGCATAGCCCCTGAACATCTACAACAAGTATTTGATCGCTTTTACAAAGTGGACACTTCACGTAAGCGTGGCAAACAGGGAACTGGGTTAGGATTATTTATCTGTCGTATGATAATCGACTCACATGGAGGTACTATTGATGTAAAAAGTGAACTAGGTAAAGGGACTATTTTTATTATTTCATTACCTAAACCAGAAACTGACAGAGAAAATACTTAAGTTTTGCTGCTAATTGAATGAATAAATAACAAATAATTATTTTTCATATTAGAAGTTGAAAGTAATAGTATATATCCATAATATTCTTACGATTAATTCATTTGTGTGTAGAATTTAAAACTGCCAGCAAAGTTGAACACTTTGTTGGCAGTTTTTATACTCGTATCATCCATATTATTAATATCACTAATATATTTTAAGCAAGTCTATTGTTTTTATCTGAGCAATAAGCTATGATAAATTTATAAAATTTAAGAAATTCATCTTCGGGGTAGGGTGCAATTCCCAACCGGCAGTAATATAAGCCTGCGACCCATTTTTCTAATTAATAGATTAATGGCTGATCTAGTGAGAATCTAGAGCCGACAGTATAGTCTGGATGGGAGAAGATGGAGGGTTTATTTGTTGTGCAATTACATCCTCCTATTCTATGAAAGATGAATGGAAGGAGATAATTTAATATGCAACAACAAACCAAACGCCTCATCACAATCAGTATGTTGAGTGCAGTAGCATTTATTTTAATGTTTATTAAGTTCCCAATACCGTTTTTACCACCATATTTAACATTAGATTTTGGTGACGTGCCTGCTTTATTAGCAACATTTACTCTAGGTCCAGTAGCTGGACTTATTGTAGAATTTGTTAAAAACTTACTCAATTTTCTATTTAATGTTGGTGATCCAGTAGGCCCAGTAGCTAACTTTTTAGCAGCATCAAGTTTTTTATTAACAGCTTATTTTATCACTAAACATAAAGATGTGCTTAAGTCCCAAATTATAGGACTTAGTGTAGCTACATTGGTAATGACAATCGTCCTAAGTATACTAAATTACTTTGTTTTATTACCTTTATATGGCATGATTATGAATTTATCCGATGTAGTAGAAAATGTTAAAATAGTAATTATATCGGGTGTTATACCTTTTAATATTATTAAAGGCGTCGTTATCTCAATCGTCTTTATTCTTTTATATAATCGCTTAAAAAACGTTTTACCACGTTAAAAATTTTGTATAACTTGTCATCAAATATAGTAAAAGCCCTTCAAAATTGACACTTAATAAGTGGAAAAATGAAGGGCTTTTTTATTTATATAAAAAAAACATACGCTATGCGTATGGTGCAGTATGGTTATACCGTTGTATTAAAAATTGCATC